>ENA-OQJC01000001-OQJC01000001.1-human-gut-metagenome-genome-assembly--contig:-NODE-1-length-76414-cov-3.967793_pt1 | contig 76414 bp, 81 predicted proteins | sample MGYA00242600_ERZ504766 | MGnify/ENA primary metagenome ERZ504766 (study PRJEB26092, sample SAMD00036364) | human gut metagenome | host: Homo sapiens | study: EMG produced TPA metagenomics assembly of the...
CTTCGCGTCCAGCTCTCCCAAAGGGAGAGCCTTTGGCAAAATGATGAACGCTGCATGGAATGCCAAGGCCTCTCACCATGGGAGAGGTGGCATTGCGTAAGCAATGACGGAGAGGGCGAGGATGGTGAAGATATGATAACAGTTAATCAGGTATACGAAGCAATGCAGGCCATCGCGCCGCTGGAGCTGGTGGAACACTGGGATAATCCCGGCCTGCTGGTGGACTGCGGCGGCGCGGTGCACCGGGTGCTGGCAGCACTGGACATCACCCCCGAGGTGGTGGCCGAAGCCGCCGCAAAGCAGTGTGAGATGATCGTGTCCCACCACCCGGTCATTTTTGATCCGCTCAAAAAGATCGGCCCGCAGGATGTGCCGTTCCAGCTGGTGCAGGCAGGCATTTCTGCCATCTGTATGCACACCAATCTGGATGCTGCCGAGGGCGGCGTGAACGAGGTGCTGGCAGGCATCTTTGACATGAAGAATATGGAAACCTTTGCCGAGGGCTGCGGCCGTGTGGGAGCCATTGAAGAAATCGCGGTTCCGGAGCTTGCCCGCAAGGCACAGCAGGAGCTTGCTGCGCGCTGCAACCAGCCGAAGAACGGCCCGGCGGTGCAGGTGAAGTTTGTGGATGCGGGTAAGCCGATCAAGCGCTTGGCGGTCATCAGCGGTGCGGGCGGAAGCCTGTTTGCAGATGCCATTGCCATGGGCGCGGACTGCCTGCTGACCGGTGAAGCCAACCACCACCACGCCATCGATGCCAAGCGGCTGGGCCTTTCGCTCATTGCGGCGGGCCACTATGCCACCGAATTTCCGGTGACTGCCGCCGTGGCTGCAAAGCTGCGCGCCGCCCTGCCGGAGCTGGAAGTGCTGGTGAGCACTGAAAACCGGGATCCGTATACGTATTTGTAAGGAAAAGCCGCTGCTTTTTCTTGCGGCGATTTTCCGGCTGAGATGAAGATTGCCGCTGCAGCCTCTTCTGTGAAAGAGTAATTCGGCAAAGCCCGCAGGCTTGGCCGAATTACAAATACAATAAAAATTCCGCTGATTATGGCCAAAGCGAATGCGGCGGCCATTTAAAATCGTTAAATGAGGTAAACACTATGGCATTGGATGCCGCGACACTGGCCCTTACGGCAGCAGAGCTCAAAGCAACGCTGACCGACGCCAAGATCGCAAAACTATTTGAACCCACCCGTGATGAGCTGGTGCTCACCCTGCGCACCCGCACGGATACCTATGCGCTGCTGCTTTCGGCCCGCAGCGGTTCCGCCCGCGTGTGCCTGACCGAAGAAAGCTTTGAAAACCCGGAAACGCCGCCCTCCTTCTGTATGCTGATGCGCAAGCATCTTACCGGCGGCAGACTGCTGGACGTGCACATGGAGTCGGGAGACCGCATCGTGTATTTTGATTTCCAGTGCACCAACGAGATGGGCGACCTTGTGCGCAACACCCTGTGTGCCGAATTGATGGGCCGCTACTCCAATCTGGTTCTGGTGCAGAACGGCAAGATTATTGACGCACTCAAGCGCGTGGATTTTGAGGACAGCGATGTGCGCCAGCTGCTGCCGGGCCTGCCCTACACCACGCCGCCCAAGCCTGCAAGACCGGACTTCCTGCTGGTGAGCAGTGCGTCCATCGTGGCAGCAGCCTGCCAGAGAGATCTGCCGGTGGCAGATGCCCTCAACAAGACCGTGGCCGGTGTTGGCCCGGTGGTCTGCCGCGAAGCTGCATGGCGTGCCTTTGACGGCGAACATCTGCCCGCCAATGAGCTGACCGAGGAACAGAAGCGCAAGCTTATGGCTGCCATCGACGAGCTGAAGGAAGAGCACGCAACCGGCGGTACGCCCTGCAGCGTCACCGACCCCAGCGGAAAGCCCATCGAGTATACCTTCTTCCGCCCGCAGCAGTACGGCGAAAAATATATTATAAAGGAGTGGCCCTCCTTCAACGCCATGCTGGAGGGCTACTACGCTGAGAAGGACCGCGCGGAACGCCTGCGCACCAAAAGCAAGGAGCTGCACAAGGCCGTGCACAATATGTACGAGCGCGCCGTGCGCAAGCAGGCCGCCCGTCAGGAAGAGCTTGCTGCCAGCGGCAAGAGCGAAAAGCTGCGTCTGTACGGTGAGCTGCTCTCGGCAAACCTCTATCTGGCCCAGAAGGGCATGAAGAGCATCACCGTGCCCAACTGGTACGACGAGGGCAAAGAGGTGACCATCCCGCTGGACCTGCGGTTCACACCCAGCCAGAACGCCCAGAACTTCTTCAAGAACTATAAAAAGAAGCAGACCGCCGCCCGGATGCTGGTGAATCTGCTGGCAGAGGGTGAAAAGGAGATCGCCTATCTGGAAACGGTGCTCTACGAGGTGGAGTCCGCTTCCGGCGAAGCGGCCCTCAACGAGATCCGGGCAGAGCTGAAGAGTCAGGGCTACCTGAAATACTACAAGCAGCGGGATAAGCGCCAGAAGCCCGCAGACTTCCTGCGGTTCACTTCCACCGAGGGCTTTGAGATCCTGGTGGGCCGCAACAACGCCCAGAACGACAAGCTCACCCTGCACACCGCCCGGGGCAAAGACCTGTGGTTCCATGTGCAGAAGGCCCCCGGCAGCCACGTTGTGGTCATGAGCCGGGGCGAGGAGATTCCGGACACCACCAAGCAGGAGGCCGCGGAGCTGGCAGTCATCTACTCCAGCACCTACAAGGCGGGCGCCGGCGCCAAGGTGGCGGTGGACACCACCGAGGTGAAAAACATCTGGAAAGCCAGCGGTGCCAAACCCGGCATGGTGCTGTACGAGGTGTACACCACGGTCTACATCACGCCCCGGGATGGGCTGGCGGAACAGCTGAAAAAGAAATGATCTAAATGGCCTCCGCTTTGCTCTGGCCGTCTTCAGCGGAAGAATTATTTATATTTTCGGCATACCGGAGCGTCTGCGGACGCTCCGGTATGCCATTTTCACGGGTGGGGTCGTAAAGGCGACCGGCATCTGCAGCGCCTGCTTCCTGCGGAAGCAGCAGCGCGGCAGGAAAGCAGCCTCGCCCTCTCCATCTGCTCACTACGTTCGCATCCATCTCTCCCAAGGGGAGAGGCCTTGGCAAAGAGATGAAGTTTGCGTGGACTGCCAAGGGCTCTCCCTTTGGGAGAGCTGTCACGAAGTGACTGAGAGGGTGAGGCCGCTTCCCCTTGTATAATAGGTATAATCCGCAGCAAAACCGTCCATACTACCTCTGCAAAAGCGGGTAGGGGAGTTTTCCACCGGCAGAAAAGCCTGCGGATTGTGCATCTTGCACAGAAAATGCGCGCTTTGACAAAACGGAGAAAATAAAAAGAAAATTCGTTCTTTTTCTAAAAAACACTTGCCAAATGCACGAAGGTGTGATAGAATAACTCTCGGCTGCAAAGGGCTTGTGCGATACAAGTCGTGCAGGCCAGCGATATGCGTAGATGCGGGAGGTTGTCATCCGGCGATAGCTGCGATGGGTTATTTCCGCGGAGTATGTCCGATCTTAGAACCGGGCGAAAGAATTACTGACAGCGATGGAATACGTTCCCTCGGCAGAGAAGTTACTCCTCTGCGAAACGGGCGGAACCAATGTTCGGATTTGATTTGCTAATATGTTTCCGGGAGAACTGCCATGCGGTTCACCGGTTTTTATAGTGCCAAATCGAGGAACACCCGGAACTGTGTAGAGCAATTTATCGGCTCGCCTAGGGCAAAATCAATTTTTTCAGGAGGCGTAAGCAATGGCAGTCAAAGAGAAAATCAGAATCCGTCTGCAGAGCTATGATGCTCAGCTGATCGATGCCGCAGCAGAGAAGATCGTGGAGACCGCAAAGCACACCGGTGCACGCGTGTCCGGCCCCATCCCCCTGCCCACCGATCGTGAGATCGTTACCGTTCTGCGCGCTACCCACAAGTACAAGGATAGCCGCGAGCAGTTCGAGAGCCGCACTCATAAGCGTCTGATCGACATTCTGAAGCCGTCCAACAAGACGGTCGAGGCTCTGATGAGCCTCCAGCTCCCCGCTGGCGTGGACATCGAGATCAAGCTGTAAAAGACACTCGATCAAATTCGATGCCCTCGTTTCCCGAGGGGTCATGTTGGCAGTGACGTGCGCTGCCAACCAATAACCTTTACAGGAGGAAAAGAAAATGGTTAAAGGCATTATCGGCAAGAAAGTCGGTATGACCCAGCTGTTCGACGCGAACGGCAAGGTCGTTCCCGTCACCGTCATCGAGGCTGGTCCCTGCACCGTCGTGCAGAAGAAGACCGTCGAGAGCGATGGCTACCAGGCTGTTCAGCTGGGCTTCGGCGAGGTTTCCGCCAAGAAGGTCAACAAGGCAGCTGCAGGCCACTTCAAGAAGGCAAACGTTGCCCCCAAGAAGACCCTGCGCGAGTTCCGTCTGGAAGATGTTTCCGCAATGAACGTTGGCGACGTGCTGAAGGCTGATGTCTTCGCAGAGGGCGACAAGGTGGACGTTGTGGGCGTTTCCAAGGGCAAGGGCTACCAGGGCGTTATCAAGCGCTACGGTCAGCACCGTCTGCGTGAGAGCCACGGCACCGGTCCTGTTGCTCGTCATGCAGGTTCTAACGGTTCCACTTCTACCCCTGCTCGCGTGTTCCCCGGCAAGCGCCTGCCCGGCCACATGGGCTTTGTGCGCGTCACCGTGCAGAACCTGACTGTTGTCAAGGTTGACACCGAGAACAATCTGATCGCTGTCAAGGGTGCGGTCCCCGGTTCCAAGGGCACCATCATCACTCTGGCCAACAGCGTGAAGGCGTAAGGAGGAAAGCTACAATGGCAAAGTTTAACGTAGTCGATATGAACGGTCAGCATGTTAGCGAGATCGAGCTTTCCGACGCCGTGTTCGGTATCACCCCGAACGAGAAGGCTGTCCACATTGCTGTGGTGAACTTCCTGGCCAACCAGCGTCAGGGCACCCAGAACACCAAGATCCGCATGGAAGTTTCCGGCGGCGGCAAGAAGCCCTGGCGTCAGAAGGGCACCGGCCACGCTCGTCAGGGTTCCATCCGTGCACCGCAGTGGACTCACGGCGGCGTCGCTCTGGGCCCCAAGCCCCGCAGCTACAACTACCACATCAACAACAAGGTCAAGCGCCTGGCTCTGCTGAGCGTCCTGTCCGACAAGGCTGCCAATGGCAACATGGTCGTTGTTGACAAGTTCGCTTGCGATGAGTACAAGACCAAGACCGTGGTTGCAATGCTGAACGCTGTTGGTGCCGGCAAGAAGAACCTGCTGGTCAACGAGACTGTCGATGCAAAGTTCGTCAAGAGCGCTGGCAACATTGCCGGTGTGAAGACCACCTTCGCAGGCAGCGTGAACACCTACGATGTGCTGAATGCCGACAAGCTGATCATCAGCGTCGACGCAGCTAAGAAGCTCGAGGAGGTGCTTGGCTAATGAAAACCGCACATGATATCATCCTGAAGCCGGTCATTACCGAGAACTCCATGGCTGGCATCGCTGACAAGAAGTACACCTTCAAGGTCGCTACCGATGCTACCAAGGTCGAGATCGCTCAGGCCGTTGAGGTCCTGTTCCCGGGCGCTAAGGTCGCAAAGGTCAACACCATCTCTGTGCGCGGCCGTTTCCGCCGCCAGGGCATGCACGCCGGTTACACCGCTGCATCCAAGAAGGCTATCGTGACCCTGACCAAGGACTCCAAGGAAATCGAGTTCTTCAACAGCATGGTCTAAGCCGAACCCGCCGAGGGTTCCTCTATGGGGATATGACCCCGATAATAATTCATAAGATAAACAAAGGAGAATAGCACTATGGCTATCAAGAAGTATGGCCCCACTACTCCGGGCCGCCGCGGCATGACCGTCACGGATTACAGCGTCCTGTCTAAGGTCGCTCCCGAGCGCAGCCTGCTGGAGCCCATGAAGAAGCACAGCGGCCGCAACAACACCGGTCGCATCACCGTCCGTCATCAGGGCGGCGGCAACCGCACCAAGTATCGTGTCATCGACTTCAAGCGTCAGAAGACCGATATGCCCGCTACCGTCAAGACTCTCGAGTACGATCCGAACCGCAGCGCATTCATCGCTCTGGTCGAGTACACCGATGGCGTCAAGAGCTACATCATTGCTCCCGATGGCCTGAAGGTGGGCGATGTGGTCGTCAGCAGCAAGTCTGCCGATATCAAGCCCGGCAACTGCCTGCCCTTCGAGAACATCCCCGTCGGTACCATCATCCACAACATCGAGCTGTATCCCGGCCGCGGCGCTCAGCTGGTTCGTTCCGCTGGCAACATGGCTCAGCTGATGGCTAAGGAGAATGGCTACGCTCTGGTTCGTCTGCCCTCCGGTGAGATGCGCAACGTGCCCGTGAACTGCACTGCAGTCATCGGTCAGGTTTCCAACATCGACCACGAGAACGTCAACCTGGGCAAGGCTGGCCGCAAGCGCCACATGGGCGTGCGTCCCGGCAGCCGTGGTACCGTCATGAACCCCTGCGACCATCCCCACGGTGGTGGCGAGGGCCGCGCACCTGTTGGTCACTCCGGTCCTATGACTCCCTGGGGCAAGCCCGCTCTGGGTCTCAAGACTCGCAAGCATCATAAGCGCTCCGATAAGCTGATCGTGAAGCGTGCAGGTAAGTAAGAGAGGAGTTTAAGACAATGGGTAGAAGCATTAAAAAAGGACCTTTCGTCCAGGCTGCTCTTATGAAGCACGTTGAAGCGATGAACGCTTCCGGCAAGAAGCAGGTCATCAAGACCTGGAGCCGCGCCTCCACGATCTTCCCCGAATTCGTTGGTCACACCTTTGCCGTCCACGACGGCCGCAAGCATGTGCCTGTGTATGTGACTGAGGACATGGTTGGCCACAAGCTGGGTGAGTTCGTTCCCACCCGTACCTTCAAGGGCCACACTGGTAATTCTAAGTAATAGAGGGAGGAACACAACATGGAAGCTCGGGCAATTCTTCGTTATGCCCGCATTAGTCCTCGTAAGGTGTCTATCGTTATGGACCTGATCCGTAACAAGCCCCTGGACGAAGCGCTGGCAATCCTGCAGTACACCCCGAAGGCAGCTTGTGAGCCCCTTCTGAAGCTGGTGAAGTCTGCAGCCGCTAATGCGGAAAACAACTTCAATATGGACAAGAACAACCTCTACGTCGCCGAGTGCTACGTCTGCCCCGGCCCGACGCTGAAGCGCATGATGCCTCGTGCACAGGGCCGCGGCTACCGCATCCTGAAGCGCACCAGCCACATGACCGTTGTTCTGAAAGAGAAAGAGTAAGGAGGGAAAACAATGGGCCAGAAAGTAAATCCGCACGGCATTCGTGTCGGCGTTATTAAAGACTGGGACAGCCGCTGGTTTGCCTCCAAGAAGGATTTCAGCGATAACCTCGTCGAGGACCACAAGATCCGCACTGAGCTGAAGGCTCAGCTGAAGGATGCTGGTGTGCCCAAGATCGAGATCGAGCGTACTGTGGACCCGTCCACTTCCGCTCCTCGCGTAACTGTCAACATCTACTGCGCTAAGCCCGGCATGGTCATCGGCAAGGGCGGCGAAGAGCGCGTTGCTCTGCAGAACAAGCTGACCAAAGAGTATGGCAAGACTGTCATCGTCAATGTCATCGAGGTCAAGAGCGCTGCTACCAACGCTCAGCTGGTTGCTGAGGATATCGCTCGTCAGCTGGAGAACCGCGTGACCTTCCGCCGTGCCATGAAGCAGTGCATGCGCAATGCCATGAGCCCCCGCGATCGCGCAACCGTTCCCGCAAAGGGCATCAAGGCAATGTGCTCCGGCCGTCTGGGCGGCGCTGATATCGCTCGTACCGAGAGCTATCACGAGGGCACCATCCCCCTGCAGACCCTGCGTGCTGACATTGACTACGGCTTTGCAGAGGCTGCTACCACCTACGGCCGCATCGGCGTTAAGGTGTGGGTCTACAAGGGCGAAGTCCTGAAGAGCGCTAAGACCGCTCAGAAGAAGGAAGGAGGCAACAAGTAATGTTACTGCCTAAGCGTGTTAAGTACCGCCGCGTCCAGCGCGGCCGCATGACCGGTAAGGCTACCCGCGGCAACGTGGTGTGCCAGGGCCAGTACGGCCTTGTTGCTCTGGAGCCGGCATGGATCTCTTCCACCCAGATCGAGGCTGCTCGTGTTGCCATGACTCGTTACATCAAGCGTGGCGGCAAGGTGTGGATCAAGATCTTCCCCGATAAGCCCGTGACTGAAAAGCCCGCTGAGACCCGCATGGGTTCCGGTAAAGGCTCTCCCGAATACTGGGTCGCTGTTGTGAAGCCCGGCCGCGTTCTGTTCGAGCTGGCAGATGTCGATGAGGCAACTGCTCGTGAGGCACTGCGCCTGGCTATGCACAAGCTGCCCATCAAGTGCAAATTTGTTGTCCGTGAGGACTCCGTGAAGGAGGATGGCACCAATGAAGGCTAATGAACTCCGCGAAATGCAGACCGCAGAGCTGACCAGCAAGCTGGCAGACCTGAAGGCCGAGCTGTTTAACCTGCGCTTCCAGCATGCCATCAACCAGCTGGAGAACCCCGGCCGCATCGAAGCAGTCAAGAAGGACATCGCCCGCGTGATGACCGTTCTGGCTGAGAAGCAGTAAGGAGGTTAAACGATGGAAGAACGTAATCTGAGAAAGACCCGCGTCGGCGTCGTCGTGTCCGACAAGATGGATAAGACCATCGTGGTTGCCGTTAAGGATAGCGTGCAGCACCCCCTGTACAAGAAGATCCTGAAGCGTACCGCCAAGTTCAAGGCTCGTGATGAGCAGAACGAGTGCGGCATCGGTGACCGTGTTGAGATCATGGAGTGCCGCCCCCTGTCCAAGGATGTGCGCTGGCGCCTGGTCCGTATCGTTGAGAAGGCAAAGTAATTTGCCCGCTGCTTTGAACAGTTTGAAAGGAGATATCTGATATGGTTCAGATGCAAACTTATCTCAAAGTTGCCGACAACACCGGTGCCAAGGAGCTGATGTGCTTCCGCGTGCTGGGCGGCACCCGCAAGAGATACGCAAACATTGGTGACGTCGTGGTCTGCTCTGTCAAGAAGGCAGCCCCCGGCGGCTCCGTTAAGAAGGGCGACGTCGTCAAGGCTGTCATCGTGCGCAGCAAGCATGGCGTGCGCCGCGACGACGGCTCCTACATCCGTTTCGATGAGAACGCCGCCGTTATCGTTATGGCCGACAAGAGCCCCAAGGGTACCCGTATCTTTGGACCCGTTGCTCGCGAGCTGCGTGATGCCGGCTACACCAAGATCCTGAGCCTGGCTCCGGAATCGCTGTAAGGAGGTTTTAAAAATGAATAATCTTCATGTTAAAACCGGCGACAACGTTATGATCATCAGCGGCAAGGACAAGGGCCACACTGGTAAGGTCCTGCAGGTCAGCCCCTCTGAGAACAAGGTCATCGTTGAGGGCCAGAACATGGTTACCAAGCACGTCAAGCCTCGTCGTCAGGGCGAGCAGGGCGGCATCGTCAAGGCTGAGGGTGCTATGTACGCATCCAAGGTCATGCCCATCTGCCCCAAGTGCGGCAAGGCCGTGCGTGTGGGCCACGTCGAGAAGGACGGCAAGATGGTTCGCGTCTGCAAGAAGTGCGGCGCTGAGCTGTAAGAAAGGAGTAAGGAACAATGGCTCGTTTGAAAGAACAGTATGTCAATGAAATTGCTCCTGCTCTGAACTCCAAGTTCGGTTACAAGAGCGTTATGCAGATCCCCAAGCTGGACAAGGTCGTCATCAACGTTGCCTGCGGCAAAGCCAAGGACAACGAGAAGATCCTGGAAGCTGTCATGAAGGATCTGGGCCAGATCACTGGCCAGAAGGCAGTTGTGTGCCGTGCCAAGAAGAGCGTTGCTAACTTCAAGCTGCGCCAGGGCACTCCCATCGGCTGCAAGGTCACCCTGCGCGGTGAGCGTATGTATGAGTTCGTCGATCGCTTCTTCAACATCGCACTGCCCCGTGTCCGCGACTTCCGCGGCATCAACGGCAACGGTTTTGATGGCCGCGGCAACTTTGCATGCGGCATCAAGGAGCAGATCATCTTCCCCGAGATCGACTTCGAGAAGGTCGATGCAGTCCGCGGCATGGATGTCTGCTTTGTCACCACTGCCAAGACTGACGAAGAGGGCAAGGAGCTGCTGAAGGCTCTGGGCGCTCCGTTCGCAGAGAACAACTAAGGGAGGAGATTTCTACAATGGCTAAACTGTCTATGAAGCTGAAGCAGTCTCGTCCTGCTAAGTTCTCTACCCGTGCATACACCCGCTGCCGCATCTGCGGCCGTCCCCACTCCGTGCTGCGCAAGTACGGCGTGTGCCGTGTGTGCTTCCGTGAGCTGGCCTACAAGGGCGAGATCCCGGGCGTGAAGAAGGCTTCCTGGTAATCAGCCGGAGGGCCGGATAATTTGTCGGATATCCGCCCCGGGGCAACGATGTTTCGGGGCGGTATCATTATAAAACAAACGAGAGCTAATCTAAGGAGGTTAGTGGCAAATGCAGATTACTGATCCTATCGCGGACCTGCTGACTCGCATCCGCAACGCTAGCACTGCCAAACACCCTTCTGTGGAGATCCCCGCTTCCAACATGAAGAAGGCTATCTGCCAGATTCTGGTTGACGAGGGCTACATCAAGGGCATGCAGGTCAAGAACGACACCGTTCAGGGCACCATCGTTGTCACCCTGAAGTATCAGGCTAACGGCGAACCCGTTATCGCTGGTCTGCGCCGCGTGTCCAAGCCCGGCCTGCGCATCTACACCAACTGCGAGGATATGCCCAAGGTCATGAAGGGCCTGGGCACCGCAATCATTTCCACCTCTAAGGGCATCATGACTGATAAGGCTGCACGTGCTGCACACGTCGGCGGCGAAGTCCTGGCCTACGTGTGGTAAGAAAGGGGTAAAAGACAATGTCGAGAATTGGAAGAAAACCCATCGTCATTCCTGCCGGCGTCACTGTCACTGTCGATGAGGCAGCACATCACGTCGCCGTCAAGGGCCCCAAGGGCAGCCTGAATTCCAACTATCATCCCCTGATGACCGTCAAGGTCGAGGGCAATGAAGTTCTGGTTACCCGCCCCAATGACGAACCCCAGGCCCGCAGCCTGCACGGCCTGACCCGTACCAACATCGCCAACATGGTGAACGGTGTTGTGAACGGCTACGAGAAGAAGCTGGAGATCGTGGGCGTCGGCCTGCGCTGCCAGAAGCAGGGCTCCAACCTGGTCATGAACCTGGGCTTCTCTCATCAGGTGAACATTCCTGATACTGAGGACTGCACCATCGTGTGGCAGGATCCCAACCACTTCACCGTTACCGGTATTGACAAGCAGAAGGTCGGCCAGTATGCTGCCGAGATCCGCGCCAAGAAGCCGCCCGAGCCTTACAAGGGCAAGGGCATTCGCTACGAGGGCGAGGTTGTCAAGCACAAAGAAGGCAAGGCCGGCAAGGGCAAGAAATAAGGTAAGGAGTGAAAGACAATGGTTAAGCAGATCGACAAGAACGAAGCTCGTCTTCGTCGTCATCGCCGCGTTCGTAACAAGATCAGCGGCACCGCAGCACGTCCTCGCCTGGATGTTTTCCGCTCCGCCAAGCACATTTACGCTCAGATCATCGATGATGAGCAGGGCGTGACTCTGGTGTCGGCTTCTACTATGGACAAGGACTTCAACGGCAACGGCGGCAACGTCGAGGCCGCTGCTGAGATCGGCAAGAAGATCGCAGCAAAGGCTCTGGAAAAGGGCATCACCGAGGTCGTGTTCGACCGTGGTGGCTACGTTTATCATGGCCGTGTTAAGGCCCTGGCTGATGGCGCCCGTGAGGGCGGCCTGAAGCTGTAATGAGAGGAGGAAACACATTATGGCTATGAGAAACCGTGAAGACGACGGCATGATCACCAAGGTTGTCTCCATCAACCGCGTTTCCAAGACTGTCAAGGGCGGCCGCATCATGAAGTTTGCCGCTCTGGTTGTCGTGGGCGACGGCAAGGGCACCATTGGTTACGGCATCGGCAAGTCCGGCGAAGTGCCTGAGGCAATCCGCAAGGGCGAAGCTGCTGCTAAGAAGAACATGCACAAGGTTGCCCTGAAGGGCACCACCATCCCCCACGAGATCGTCGGCAAGTACGGCGCAGGCGCCGTTCTGCTCAAGCCGGCTGCACCTGGTACCGGTATGATCGCCGGCGGCCCTGTGCGTGCCGTCATTGAGGCTGCTGGCATCAAGGACATTCGTGCGAAGTCTATGCGTTCCAACAACCCCATCAACGTTGTTTCTGCTACCTTCGCAGGTCTGTGCGGCCTGGTCAGCGCTGAGTCTGTCGCTGAGAAGCGCGGCAAGACCGTGAAAGAAATTCTGGGTTAAGGAGGTAACAAACCATGGCAGATAAGATGCTCAAGATCGAGCTGAAGAAGAGCCTGATTGGCCGCGGCGCTAAGCAGATTGCTACCGCTGAGGCTCTGGGCCTGAAGAAGCCGGGCGACGTTACCGTTCAGCCTGACAATGCCGCTACGCAGGGCAAGATCGCAAAGATCGGCTTTATGCTCAGCGTCACCGAAGCCTAATAGCAGGGGGTATACGCATAATGAAACTTCATGAATTGCACGCGATTCCCGGCGCAAACAAGGCTGTGACCCGCAAGGGCCGCGGCATTGGCTCCGGCAATGGCAAGACTGCCGGCTTCGGCAGCAAGGGCCAGAAGGCCCGTTCCGGCGTGAAGCACGCTGGTTTCGAGGGCGGCCAGATGCCTCTGGCACGCCGCCTGCCCAAGGTTGGCTTTAACAACATCTTTGCTACCCAGTACGCCATCGTCAACGTGGCTGATCTGGAAGCTGCTTTCAATGCCGGCGATGTCGTCGATACCGAGGCTCTGAAGGCAAAGGGTCTGGTCAAGAAGACTCTGGACGGCGTTAAGGTTCTGGGCAACGGCGAGCTGACCAAGGCTCTGACCGTGAAGGCCGCAGCCTATTCCGCTTCTGCCAAAGAGAAAATCGAGAAGGCAGGCGGAAAGGCTGAGGTGATGTAAGGTGTTCCAGACATTCCGTAACGCATGGAAGATCCCCGAGCTTAAAAATCGTCTCCTGTTCACGCTGGCGATCCTCGTGGTGTACCGTCTGGGCTGTGCCATCCCCGTTCCGTTCGTTTCCGGCTCTGCGCTGACGCAGATGTTCGCAAACGGCGACATGCTCTCCTATCTGAACATGATGAGCGGTGGTGCTCTGGCCCGTTGCACGCTCTTCGCGTTAGGTGTGACACCCTATATCAACGCCTCCATTATTGTGCAGCTGCTCACCGTGGCAATTCCCGCGCTGGAAAATCTGGCAAAGGAAGCCGACGGCCAGCAGAAACTGCAGCAGATCAACCGGTACGCAGGTGCTGTGGTCGCTCTGATCATGAGCATCGGCTACTACTTCGTGATCCGCAATATGGGCGCACTGAAGTACGTTTCCGGCGGTGCCGGCATCTTTGCCGCCATCGTCATCATCGCAACCTTTGTGGCTGGCGCACAGCTGATCACATGGTGCGGTGAGCAGATCGATGACAAGGGCATCGGCAACGGTGTCTCGCTCATCATCTTTGCTTCGATCGTCTCCAACTGGTCTTCGCTGTACACCTCTGTCAAGGGTCTGCTGACTCAGGCAGCGTCCGGCAAGCCCCAGTACTACTTCTTCCTGCCGCTGCTGATCGTGCTGGCACTGGTGGCTGTGGTCTTCGTGGTCGTCATGACCAACGCAGAGCGCCGCATCACCATTCAGTACGCAAAGCGCGTGGTAGGCCGCAAGCAGATGGGCGGTCAGAACAGCTATCTGCCCCTGAAGCTGAACATGAGCGGCGTTATGCCCATCATCTTCGCTTCGGCTCTGGTGTCCATCCCGGGCACCATCGGCAGCTTCCTGCAGATCGACCAGCAGGCACACCCGGTGTGGTATGCATTCTTCCACACCTTCAACTACACCTCCTGGCTGTACGTTGTGATCTACCTGCTGCTGATTCTGGCATTCAACTACTTCTATGTGGCCATCCAGTACAACCCCGTTGAGATCGCCAACAATCTGCGCCGCAACAACGGCTCGATCCCCGGCTTCCGTCCCGGCAAGCCGACCAGCGATTTCATCACCCGCACCCTGAACAAGATCACCCTCATCGGTGCCATCTTCCTGGCTGCGGTGGCTGTGCTGCCGATCATTCTGGGCAACCTGACCGGTATGAGCATCCAGCTGGGCGGTACCAGCCTGCTGATCGTGGTTGGTGTGGCACTTGATACCACCCGCAGCCTCGACAGCTTCATGACGATGCGCAACCACAAGGGCTTCCTTGGTTGATCCACAATAATTAAGATGTGAGAAAGCACTGGAAAGGAGAGTACGCTCGAACTTTTCAGTGCTTTTTTACTTTTTGGAGTTTACATCCTCTAACAAAGGAAAGGAATGATCCTATGAATCTGATCCTGTTGGGCGCACCTGGTGCTGGTAAGGGCACTCAGGCCGAGATCATCTGCGCCAAGCTGAACATCCCCTCCATCAGCACCGGCAACATTCTGCGCGCTGCTGTCAAGGAAGGCACCGAGATGGGCCTGAAGGCAAAGAGCTTTATGGACGCTGGCGCTCTGGTGCCCGATGAGGTCATCATCGGCATCCTGAAAGAGCGTCTGGCTCAGCCGGACTGCGCAAACGGCTTTATTCTGGACGGTGTGCCCCGCACCATCGCTCAGGCCGAGGCCATCGAGACCATGGGCATCCGCATCGACAAGGTGCTGGAGCTGCAGGTCGAGGACAATGTGATCGTTGACCGCATGAGCGGCCGCCGCGTCTGCGAGAAGTGCGGCGCAAGCTACCACATCGTCAACAAGAAGAGCAAGGTCGAGGGTGTATGCGACCTGTGCGGCGGCAAGACCGTCATCCGCAAGGACGACCAGCCTGCCACCGTGCTGGATCGTCTGAAAGCATATCATGAGCAGACCGAGCCGCTGGTGGAGTTCTACCGTACCCGCGGCAAGCTGGCAGAGATCAAGTTCTGCCCCTCCATCGAGGAGACCACGGCTGAAGTCATGAAAGCTTTGGAGGCATAATCGTGATTCAGATCAAAAATGCGAAAGAGCTGGACGGCATGCGCAAGGCAAATGCCCTGAGCGCAGCTGCCCTGAAGTACGGCGGTGAGCATATCGAAGCAGGTATGACCACATGGGAATTGGATAAGCTGATTTATGACTTCATCGTGAAGCACGGCGGCACCCCAATTTCAAGGGTCTGTATGGCTTTCCGGGCACGGCCTGCATCAGCCTGAACGATACCATCATCCATGGTATCCCTTCGCATGACATCGTCATTCGTCCCGGTGATATCGTCAGCATCGACACCGGCGCAAAGATCGATGGCTTCAACGGCGACAATGCCTGCACCTATGCGGTAGGCAAGGTCGATCTGGAAGCACAGCGCCTGCTGGATGTGACCAAGGCTGCTCTTTATAAAGGTATTGAGCAGGCTGTGGCCGGCAACCGCATCGGCGACATTGGCTATGCCGTGCAGAGCTACTGCGAGGATGCCGGTTTCTCGGTCGTCCGCGAGTTCGTGGGCCACGGCACCGGCCGTGAGCTGCACGAGGACCCGGAAGTGCCCAACTACGGCCATCAGGGCCGCGGCCCGCGCCTTGTGCCCGGCATGACCATTGCCATTGAGCCCATGATCTGCCAGTACGACTGCAAGATCACCCAGTCCAAGGACGGCTGGACCGTCAAGACCAAGGACGGTGGTCTGGCTGCGCACTTTGAGCACTCCAATGCGATCCTGAAGGATCACACTGAGATCATGACCCGCTTCTGGGATGACCCGGATTTTGACCCGGAAAAGTTCAGCCTGAAGTAAGCAATCATAAAAAGGAGCCGCTGCGCAGATGATGTGTGGTGGCTCCTTTTGCGTATGGAGTATTCTTGTCGCAGCTGCTTTTTTGGTTAGCGGGCTCGCCCTCTCCGTCTTTGCTTCGCAAATCCACCTCTCCCAAAGGGAGAGGCCTTGGCAAAAAGATGAAGGTTGCGTGGATTGCCAAGGGCTCCCCCCTTTGGGGGAGCTGGCAAATCCGCAAGATTTGACTGAGAGGGCGAGGTTGCTGCCCTTGTGCGAGATGCCTTTTTCCCTCTCCATTCCTGCTGTTTGTGCAATTATGACAACTTTTGGTGAAAAAGTTTCATCTTTGCGGTGGAGAAAAACCAAGACCGGGGAGAGAAAGGACAGCTTTTGAATTTCGAGAATTTTTTATCGGAAATACGGAAAAAAGCTCTTGCAAATTGACAACAAAAGGTGTATAATCTATAAATGGCTGTGGAAGCCAGATACTTCCTCGGCGGACAGGGATTTTCTGCCCGTTTTGCGGATTTTGTGCCGCGAAAGATGAAGTATGTGGCGATCATCGCCGCCTGTCCGTCTGTGGACCGGCACTGGAACTGGAGAACGCTGAAGCGGCAAGCTGCGGTCAAACGGGCGCAGGCACGTGAAAACCGCAGCGCTTTCAGGGTTCCAAGGCAAAGGCACCGGTTCAGGTTCAACGACAAACTGAGCAGATCCAATGAGGAGGCAAATAGCTTGTCTAAGGAAGACGTTATCGAGATCGAAGGCATTGTGCGTGAAGCCATGCCCAACGCCATCTTTAAGGTGGAAATGTTGAGCGAGGATAAGAACACCGGGAAGCTCACTCCCAGCGGTCACATCCTCTTAGCGCACATCTCCGGCAAGCTGCGGACCAATTTCATCCGTATCCTGCCCGGGGACAAGGTTACCGTGGAAATGTCGCCCTATGATCTTTCTAAGGGCCGCATCACCTGGCGCTCCAAATAAGCACCAGGGTATCAACCAAAAGGAGGTTCAACATCATGAAGGTCAAGCCTTCCGTGAAACCCATCTGCGAAAAGTGCAAGGTCATCCGCCGCAAAGGCCGCGTGATGGTCATCTGCCAGAACCCCAAGCATAAGCAGCGCCAGGGCTAATTCGGGCGCCTGGGGGTCAAGTGCGTAGAGTCCCGGCGCAGACCCCGACACTGACATGGGATGATTTTTGGAGGAAACTACTATGGCACGTATTGCCGGCGTTGACCTGCCCCGCGAGAAGCGCGTTCAGGTGGGTCTCACCTACGTTTATGGTATCGGCCAGACCACTGCTAACAAGATCCTGGAAGCAACTGGCATCAACCCCGATACCCGCGTCAAGGACCTGACTCTGGAAGAAGAGGCTAAGATCCGTGACTACATCGATCAGGCTAACATCATCGTTGAAGGCGACCTGCGCCGCAACGTTGCTCTGGACATCAAGCGCCTGGTTGAGATCCAGTCCTTCCGTGGCACCCGCCATCGCAAGAATCTGCCCTGCCGCGGCCAGCGTACCAAGACCAATGCACGTACCTGCAAGGGTCCCAAGCGCACTGTCGCTAACAAGAAGAAGTAAGGAGGATTTGAGAAATGGCAAGTGCAAATAATGCCAAGAAGGGCGCTAATGTCCGCATGAAGCGCAAAGAGCGCAAGAACATTGCTGCTGGTCAGGCTCATATCCAGTCTACCTTCAACAATACTGTTGTCACCATCACCGACCTGCAGGGTAATGCAGTGTCCTGGTGCTCCTCCGGCTCCCTGAACTTCCGCGGCAGCCGTAAGAGCACTCCGTTCGCAGCCCAGTCTGCTGCTGAGACCGCAGCCAAGGTTGCTATCGAGCATGGCATGAAGACCGTTGAGGTCTACGTCAAGGGCCCCGGCGCTGGCCGTGAGTCCGCTATTCGTGCGCTGCAGGCTACCGGCCTGGAAGTCACCCTGATCAAGGACGTGACTCCCATCCCCCACAATGGCTGCCGTCCCCCGAAGCGCCGTCGTGTCTGATCGAAGGAGGAAATTGAATTATGGCAAAGAATACGCAGCCTATCGCAAAGCGTTGCAAGGCCCTGGGCATTTCTCCTGCGGTCATGGGCTATGCAAAGAAGAATACCACCCGCAACTCCAATGGCAACATGCGCAAGAAGCAGTCTGAGTACGCATCTCAGCTGAAGGAGAAGCAGAAGGTCAAGTTTATCTACGGCGTTCTGGAAAAGCAGTTCCACAATGCTTACCTGCGTGCTGAGGCCCGCCCCGGCAAGACTGGTGAGAACCTGCTGCAGATCATGGAGTGCCGTCTGGACAACGTCGTGTTCCGTCTGGGCTTTGCTCAGACCCGCCGCGACGCTCGTCAGCTGGTGTCCCACGCTCACTTCACCGTCAACGGCAAGAAGGTCAACATTCCTTCTTACCAGGTGAAGGCTGGCGACGTGATCGAAGTGCGCGAGTCCAGCCGCAGCTCTGCAAAGTTTGCAAAGCTGACCGGCCCCGAGGCTCCCGTTGTTGCTCTGCCCGCATGGCTGAACCGTGAGACCGGTTCTCTGAAGGGTGTTGTCGCAAAGCTGCCCGAGCGCAGCGATATCGACTACGAAGTCGCAGAGCACCTCATCGTCGAGCTGTACTCCAAGTAATCCATTAAGAAGGCTGGGCCTTCCCCGTGGACGGCTCACTTTCGCATTCTTTTCTTTGAAAGAATTTAATAATGGGCCGGCGGCAGCGCCGGTTTGACAAGGAGGGCATAGATATGATGGAGATTGAACGTCCCAAAATCGAAACGGCAAGCCTGTCCCCGGACGGCCGCTACGGCAAATTCGTGGCAGAACCGCTGGAGCGTGGCTTTGGCATCACACTGGGCAATAGCCTGCGTCGTGTGCTTCTTTCCTCTCTGCCCGGTGTCGCCGTGACCAGCGTCAAGATTGATGGCGTGGTTCACGAGTTCTCCACCATTGAGGGCGTCAAGGAAGACGTTACCGAAATTGTCCTGAACCTGAAGGGTATTGCTGCAAAGCTGTACACCGATGGTCCGAAGACAGTGCGTGTTGAGGCAGTCGGCCCCTGTGAGGTCACCGCTGACAACATCAAGCAGGGCGACGACATCGAAATTCTGAACCCTGAGTGGCACATCGCAACCCTGGGCGAGGGCGGCAAGCTCGTCATGGAGCTGACCTTCGATAAGGGCCGCGGCTATGTGCCCGCAGAGCGCAACAAACAGGCTATCATCGAGAAGAACGATATCAACACTCTTCCCGTTGACAGCATTTACACCCCTGTGCTCAAGGTGAACTACAACGTCGAGAGCACCCGTGTTGGCCAGGCAATCGATTATGACAAGCTGACCATTGAGGTTTGGACCGATGGCACGATCAATGCGCAGGAAGCCGTTTCTCTGGCTGCCCGTGTGCTGACCGAGCACCTGAACCTGTTCGTCAACCTGTCCGATGAGGCAGCCGGCGCTGAGATCATGGTGGAGAAGACCAACGACGACAAGGAAAAGGCTCTGGAAATGACCATTGAAGAGCTGGATCTGAGCGTGCGTTCCTTCAACTGCCTGAAGCGCGCAGGCATCAACACGGTGGAAGATCTGGTCAGCAAGAGCGAGGACGAGATGATGAAGGTCCGCAACCTCGGTCGCAAGAGCCTGGAAGAGGTCATGGCAAAGCTGGATTCTCTGGGCTTCAAGCTGAACACGGATGATGACAACTAAAATAATTTAAGGAGTGAAACGGGATGCCCGGTACCAGAAAGCTCGGTAGAACCAGCGACAGCCGCAACGCTATGATGCGCGCTATGGTTACCTACCTGTTAGAGAATGGCAAGATTGAGACCACTGTCACTCGCGCTAAGGACGTTCGTTCCATGGCGGAGAAGATGATCAGCCTTGGCAAGGCAAGCGACCTGCACACCAAGCGTCAGGTTTATGCCTACATCACCAAGGAAGATGTTGCAAAGAAGCTGTTTGATGAGATCAGCCCCAAGTACGCTGACCGCAACGGCGGCTACACCCGCATCATCAAGATCGGCGCTCGCCGCGGCGACGCTGCTGAGATGGCAGTTCTGGAGCTCGTCTGATCTGCTCTGACTGTTTGATACAGTGTTCAAAAGCCCTTTCCCAGCAATGGGAGAGGGCTTTTTTTTGCGTGGCATTTTCATTGCTTCTGAATGTTCCCGGGAATAATAGGCTTCAACCGCAAACACTTCAAAAAATCCACTAAAATCTCGAACCTATTTTCTAGCAAAATGCCTCTTGATATGTTGTATGGGGGGGGGGGTAAACTTAAAATGCAGACGGTGCCTTTTGGGGTGGGTGCCTGCAAAATAACAAACGAAAAGAGGAAGAGAACATGAGAAAAAAGAGTACGAGACTTCTCAGTGCAGCACTTGCGGTGTGCATGATGCTGTCGGTTCTGCCAGTGGGCGCGTTTGCGGCGGAGCCGGGGGCGGAAGAACAGGAAAATGGCGCGAGTGCGCAGGCGGAGGAAGAATTTGTACAGCCGAAGTCTGTTGAAATCAATAGCACAAACTTCCAAGATACGGACTTCCAAAACTATGTCAAACAGTATGACAAAGATTGAAATGACAGCCTCAGCCTGGAGGAGCGAAATAAGGTAACAACGATCGAATTGCCAGATGACTCATATTGCCCGACAATGAAGGGTATTGAGTATTTCCCGGAACTAGTCACATTGAAATGCTCTAATACCCATGTGCGCTCGCTGGACGTGAGCAAGAACCTGAAACTGGAAACGCTGTGGTGCAATTGGAACAACTTGGAGCAGCTTGATGTCAGCAAGAATAAGGCATTGAAAGATCTGCGGTGTGGTGACAACTACCTGACGACGTTGAATGTGAGCCAAAATGAAGCACTGGAATGGCTGAGCACGAATGATATGCGAAGTAAGCTGAACTCGCTGGATGTGAGTTACAATAAAGCACTAAAACACTTGGAGTGCACGAAGAATGGTCTTACATCATTGGATGTAAGCAGTAATGAAGCATTGGAACTGCTGGTTTGTGATGGAAACCCGCTGACTGAGCTGGACGTGAGCAAGAACGATGAGCTGACAAGCTTGAGTTGCAGAAGGTGTGGACTGACTTCACTAAAGTTTGGTTCAGCAGTGAGCTCCATGGAATGCGATGAAAACCAGCTGACAGAGTTGGATATAAGTCAGAACACATGGTGGACTGATCTGAGGTGCAACGATAATAAACTGACCTCGCTGAGTTTCAATGAAAATGTGGGAATGCCTCCGGTTGCTAGTATTAATACATACAACAACCGTTACCAGATTGCCGTGGATGCAGATGGCATCTACGACCTGAGTCAGCTGCCGGGAAATTTTGATGTCAGCAAGACCAGTGACTGGACGAATGGCGAGCGGAACGGAACCGAACTGAAAGTTACCCCGGGCAGCACTACGGTTACTTATAAGTACAATACCGGCAGCGCCCCCTATACCGGCCTTAGAACCTTTAACCTGGATGTGCATTGGCATAATTACCGGTGGAAACATGACGGTACCAAACACTGGAGGAAGTGCATTACTGCAAACTGCCCGGGTCTGACGGATGCGCAGGAAGCCCCCCATGTTTACGACAATGCAAAAGACAATAACTGCAATACATGCGGTTATGTGCGTCCGCTGTACACTGTGACCACAGTCAATGCCACTGCAAAGCTTGAGAGCGAAGTTGAAGAACTGAAGGCTCCTGTGGCCGCAGGCACTGAAGTGATTTTGACTGCCGGAAATGCTCCCGAAGGAAAGACATTTGCAGGCTGGAAGCTGTATAATGTAAGTGATACTGAGAGTGAAATCACGGACGAAACAGAACTTGCCAAGCTGTTGAAGAATGGCACCGCCACCACCGCGACCCTGACCATGCCCGCTTATAATGTTAAGGCGGAACCGTATTATAGCAATATTCCGTATAACATCACACCTGTAAACTGCACTGTGGATAAGACCGAAGCTGCTAAGGGCGAGACTGTAACAGCAACGCGCAGGAAGCCGGAAGCCAACGAGCACTTTATCGACTGGACGGTGAAGGTGAATGGTGTTAAGCAACCGGACGACTTCCTGACCCCGGACGCGAACGACCCCGCCAAAGTCGACGTATTACCAGTGCGGCTAGGAGAACGTGGAAAGTAAAGGCGAAACGTTTGAGGGGAATCCACGCTGAACATCGGCGATCATGTGACTGCGAACATTGACGGCAGCGATGCGTCGTACCGAGCGGCAGCACTGTGCCGGTGGATGCAACCGTGCACCTGACAGCCACTGTGCCGGATGGACAGCACTTCACCGGCTGGACGGTGAAGTTGAATGGTGTTAAGCAAGACGACCCGACAAACATCCTGACGACCCCGGACGAGAACGACCCCACCAAGGTGACCTTTACCATGCCGAATGCTGATGTAGAGGTGACGGCAACCTTCGCGGGTGATTCCAATCCGGAGGAGCCTGTTGACCCGGTTGGACCCAGCGATACCGGCAACATTCAGGGCGCGATCTCTGCTGTGGTGATCGGTGCTGCCGCAGGTGCTATCATCTATGAAGCCGGCACCGGCATCTACCGCGTCATCAATATGCCCGGCATTGCAATGCCCTCCAACCGTATCGAGCTGGCCGAGCTGCTGTGGGAGCACGCCGGGAAGCCTGAGCCTGTAAGCACCGCCCTCTACAGCGACATCGACGAGGGCGATACCGACGCACAAAAGGCCGCCCGCTGGGCAGTGGAGCAGGATCTGATGAAGGACGATGCGGACAACAATAAATTCCACCCGGCCTTCCCCGTCAGCAAGCTGCGCACCTGCCTGACCTGGAACGCCGCAAAAGAAAAAGGCTTGTTTGACAAGACCGAAGAATAAAAATCAGGACCCCAAAAGGGCTGCTGCACCAAATGTGGTGCAGCAGCCCCTTTTCTCGTTTTCGGGTGTTGGAATTGCGCCCGGCCCGTGGTATACTGACAATAGCATGTTTTCGGCCTTTGGCCGGACAAGTTTTCCACACAGAGGAGGCGCAGCGGTTGAAACATCCGAATCATTTTGGCCGGTGGTTGGCTTGCGTGCTGCTGTGCCTGCTTCTGGCAGGCTGCAGCATGCCCGGTGAACAGGTGCAGGTGGAAGAGCTTCTGCGTGCGCCCAAGCTTTCCGGCGATTACGGCGATGTGCAGACTGCCCTGAACGACTGGCTGGGGGAGAGCGCACAGCTCAAATATCCCATGCAGGGCGACCTGCTTTCGCCTTTCCTGCTGCAGGATCTGGACGGTGACGGCAGGCAGGATGCCGCCGTGCTTTACACCACCGCCAAAGCTCCAACGTGTGCATTGCCATCCTGCAGAAGGATGATGCCGACATCTGGCATGTGCGCCAGAACGTAGAGGGCCTTGCAGACACGGTAGAGTCGGTGGGGCTGGCCCAGCTGCAGCCCGGCGATGCCACCCAACTGGTGGTGGGTTATACAGCGGCACAGGGCGACCATTATCTGGCTGTGTATTCCTACACCGACGGCGTGCTTTCCACGATCCTGGAGCAGCAGTACCAGCAGTATCTGGTGGAGGATATCACCGGCGGCGGCAATCAGGACCTGATCCTGATGTCTACGCTGGAGGACGGCGGCGTGCAGATCGAACTGCTGACCGTGGATAAAGAGGGCAGCTTCCAGCAGGTGGCTGTTATGGGCCTTTCCGCCAATCGGTTCGCCGGCTGCGCCTCGGTGGCGGCGGGTGTGGGTGCGGACGGCAGGCATTATCTGGTGCTGGATGGCTGGACCGGTATTTCCGGCAACAATCTGGCCAGCGTGCTGCTGCGTTTTGACGAGGACACGCAGCAGATGGTGCCTGCCGATCAGATCAGCACCGAAAAGCTTTACACCGCATCCCTGCGCAATGTGCCCAGTCTGGTCAGTCAGGATCTGGACGGCGACGGCATCGTGGAGATCCCCACCAGCCGGACGAAGCGGGCCTGCTGAACATGAGCCAGAGCCGCCGCATGGATTTTATCGTGTGGATGGACTATACCAGCCCGCACCCGGAAAAAAGCTTCGGGCTGCTGGACGAAGAGACCAACTGCTATATCGAGCTGCCCATGGAGTGGGAGGGCAACCTCAAACTGACCGACAGCGAACAATATGATGGTGCAGTGGAGCTGCGCACGGTGGACGAAGACCAGCTGGTAATGACCCTGCGTCTGGTGCGCACCACCTCCAGCCTGAAGGGCTGGACCCGCCTTGGCATCGTGGCATCCCGCCAGATGCAGGCGAAGCTTGCCCCGGATGTGGAGATCCGTGATAAAAATTACCGCCTGTCCAAGGCGCTGTATCTGCTCAACTAAAGAACGGAGGAACAGTTCATGGTACGAGTGCTTGTCGTTGAAGATGAAGCCAACATCCGCGAGATGATCGCGCTGAACCTGCGCCTTGCGGGCATGGAGGCTGTGGAGGCCGAAAGCGCCGAGGCGGCTCTGCCGCTGCTGGAGAAGAAGCCGGGCTGCGATGCGGCCATTCTGGATGTGATGCTGCCGGGCATGAACGGCTTCTCCCTGTGCGAGACCATCCGCCGCACCGATCAGAAGATCGGCATTATCATCCTCAGCGCCAAGGGACAGGAGCAGGACAAGATCCGCGGCCTTTCTATTGGTGCCGATGACTATATGACCAAGCCTTTCAGCGTAAGCGAACTGCTGGCCCGTGTGAAAGCGCTGTGCCGCCGCGTCGGCCGTACTGCAGGCGGGGACGAAAAAGAAAAGGAAAACCCGCTGGGGATGCTCACCAGCGGCGAATTTGTGCTGGACGAGAACCGCCGCGTGCTGCTCAAGGCAGGCCAGCCTATTGAGCTGACGCAGGTGGAATTCCAGATCATGGAGCTGTTCTTCCGCAACCCCGGCATTGCGCTGGTGCGCGAGAAGATCTTGAAGGGTGTGTGGGGCGAGAACTATTTTGGTGACGTGAAGATCGTGGATGTGAACATCCGCCGTCTGCGCATGAAGGTGGAGGATGAACCCAGCCATCCCACCCATATCCTTACTGTGTGGGGCTACGGTTACAGATGGGAAGAATGAGAAGCGGGATCACCCGCCGGTGGCTGCGGGGCAACCTGCTCATCACCGTGCTGCTGGTGCTGCTGGCCGAAACCATGTTCCTGTACAACTACACACGCAGCTATTATAACAGCGTGCAGCAGACCATGTACCGGCGGTTCTCTTCGGTGTCCGGCCAGCTGAAAATGTACACCGGCGATACGGTGCAGAGCACGGCGGCTACCCGCAGCGTGGCCCTGCGCCGCATGGTGGAGCAGTTTGCCGATAAGGACAAATACGAGTTCATGCTGCTGGACAGCTATGGCGGGGTCATTGCGTCCTCCAGCGGCACAAATGCGGACGGCATTGTGACCGGCATCGACTTTGAGCAGGCGCAGGAGGCTTCTGACGGCCTTGGTGTGGCGGTCTACCGCACCCAGTCCGGTGAGCTGGTGATGGCGGCCTGCTATCTGGTGCCATACGCCGCCGAGGATGTTGGCGGCGATGCGTCTTGTCACCAGCCTGACCCTTGTGGGAGCGCAGATCAAGAACGCCCTCGCGGTAAGTGTTGTGATCGCGGCGGTGATCCTTGCTTTCACCGTGATGTCCGGCCTGTACTTCATCCGCAGCATCGTGGTGCCGCTGGGACAGGTGGAGCGCACCGCAGCCAGCATCGCCCGGGGTGAGCTGGATGTGCGCCTGCCGGTCACCGGCAACGAGCACGACGAGGTGGACCGCCTGCGCGGCACCATCAACCAGATGGCCGAAGGGCTGGAAGAGACCGAGAAGATGAAGAACGAGTTCATCAGTTCCGTCTCTCACGAGCTGCGCACGCCGCTCACCTCCATCCGGGGCTGGGTGGAGACCCTGCGCACACTGGACGACCCGGCAGACGAGAACTACCGCAAGGGCCTTGAGATCATCAACAATGAGACGGGCCGCCTGTACAACATGGTGGAAGAGCTGCTGGATTTCAGCCGTCTGCAGAACGGCCGCATCCGTATGGACTGCCGCCCGCTGGACCTTGTGGCAGAGCTGACCGATGCGGTGCTGTTCTGTGAAGCACGCATCCGGCGCGAGGGCCTTGTGCTCAGCTACACCGAGCCGGAGGAGATGATCCCGGTCTATGCCGACCCGGACCGTCTGCGGCAGGTGTTCATCAACATCATGGACAACGCCATCAAGTACTCGGCCCCCGGCGGGCGCATCACGGTCAAGCTGTGGGCGGGCGAATACAAGGCTTTTGCGGAGATCATCGATCAGGGCCGCGGCATCCCGCCGGAAGACCTTGAGAATGTCAAGACCAAGTTCTACAAGGGCAGCAATTCGGTGCGGGGCAGCGGCATCGGCCTTGCGCTGGTGGATTCCATCATGACTGCACTGGACGGCACCATGGACATCAAGAGCACGCTGGGCCGCGGCACAGTGGTCACACTGGGCTTGCCGCTGTACCATAAGGCGTGAAGATTTTGTCACAATTCTGTGGTAAAATAACCGGGAAAAATATGATCCGATAGGAGAACCCAATGAATCAACCCAAAAAGGAACGTTTTAAGACCAGCGTCGGCGGGCAGGCGCTGATGGAAGGCATCATGATGCGCGGCCCGAAGCTCATCTGCTGCGCCGTGCGCAAGCCGGACGGCACCATTGAGACCAAGATCGACCCTGTGAAGAACCACGGCATCTGGACAAAGATCCCGCTGGTGCGCGGTGCCATCTCCATGATCGAAAGCCTGATCGTGGGCTACCGCTACATGATGTACTCGGCTCAGGTGAGCATGGGTGACGACTACGACCCTGAAGAGGAAGAGACTGCCTTTGAAAAATGGGTGGGCGACCACTTGGGCAAAAAGGCAGAGGACGCACTGCTGGCCTGTGCCGCCGTACTGGGCGGCCTGCTGGCGATTTTGCTGTTCACCGTGCTGCCCACCCTCATCGTGGGCGGCGTGAACCACTTTGTAACATTGGGCCACTGGGCCAAGGTGGTGCTGGAAGCGGTGCTGAAAGTTGGCATCTTCCTCACCTATATGGTGGCCATCTCCAAGATGAAGGAGATCCACCGCGTGTTTGAGTACCACGGTGCCGAGCACAAGACCATTGCCTGCTATGAGGCCGGTGATGAGCTGACCGTGGAGAATGTGCGCAAGTACACTCGGTTCCATCCGCGCTGCGGCACCAGCTTCCTCATTCTGGTGGTTATCGTCAGCGTGTTCCTCTACAGCGTGCTGCCGTGGGGCAGCATCGGCCTGCGGGTGCTGTTCAAGCTGCTGCTTCTGCCGCTGGTCATGGGCATCAGCTATGAGCTGCTCAAGTGGTGCGGCCGGTCCGATAACATTGCCACCCGCATCATCCGCCAGCCCGGTATCTGGGTGCAGCACCTGACCGTGTTTGAACCGGACGACAGCATGATCGAGGTGGCTATTGCCGCCGTGACCCCTGTGCTGCCCGAGGATCCGGAGGATGGCAGATGGTAATTGCTGGTTTGACCCCGCGCGAAGCGGTGCGGGCCGTGGAAGCCCGGCTTTCCGCTGCAGGGTGTCCGGATGCCGATTACGATGCACGGGAGCTGTTCCGCGTGGCAGCCGGGCGGGATGCCCGCCTTTCCGACCGGGTGCTGACCACAGAGGAAGCGGAAAAGCTAGAAGCCCTCTGCACGCGCCGTGAGCAGCGGGAACCGCTGCAATACCTGTGCGGGATCTGGAGCTTTCTGGATTTTGACCTTGCCGTTGGCCCCGGTGTGCTCTGCCCCCGGGCAGACACTGAGGTGGTAGCGGAAGCGGCTGCCAATACCCTGACGGGCATTGCAGCGCCCCGGGTGCTGGATCTCTGCGCGGGGACCGGCTGTTTGGGGCTGGGCATCAAGCGCTTCTGCCCGGCGGCGCAGGTGACCTGCGTGGAAAAAAGCCCGGAAGCCTTTGTTTATCTGGAAAAGAACTGCCGCTGCGCCCTGAAAGGGCAGGGCGGGCAGACGGAGGACTTGCTGGAGCCTACCGCGTTTGAGCAGACAGATGCCCCGGCCTTTGACTGGGGGCCGGCGCTGAACGCTCTGCGCGCAAAGGCAAAGCCAGCCTATGCGGTGCAGCCGGTGGAGGGCGACCTGTTCACCTACTGGCAGGGCCTGCCGGAAGGGCAGCTTGATCTGATCGTATCCAACCCGCCCTACCTCACCGCCGAGGAGATGCGGCATCTGCAGCCGGAGGTGGCGCAGGAACCGGCCATGGCGCTGGAAGCAGGAAAGGACGGCCTTGTGTTTTACCGTGCCCTTGCAGAGCATTACCAGAATGCACTGCGGCCCGGCGGAGCGCTGGTGCTGGAGATCGGCTGGCAGCAGCGGCAGGCTGTGGCGGCACTGCTGGCTGCAAACGGCTGGGTAGACATTGAGTGCCGCAAGGATTTTGGCGGCAACGACCGGTGCATGATCGCCCACAGACCCGAAAAATAAAAGTGAAAATAGAAACAACTTCTCGTTGTAATATTTTGATTTTGTGGTATACTATACTGGAAAGTATACGGACAGCCCGCGCACGGCGGGCAGCAGGAAGAAAAGGAGCAGCACGCTATGGCAAAAAATCAGAACAACAACACCGTTGCCCCGGCGACCAAAAAGACCGAGCCGGAGGCCAAAAAGGATGCGCTGGCCACTGCGCTGGCCCAGATCGAAAAGCAGTTCGGCAAGGGTGCCGTGATGAAGCTGGGTGATAACGCCTCCATGCAGGTGGATGCCATTTCCACCGGCAGTCTGGGTCTGGATCTGGCTCTGGGCGTGGGCGGTGTGCCCCGCGGCCGCATCATTGAGGTGTACGGCCCGGAATCCAGCGGTAAGACCACGCTGGCTCTGCACATTCTGGCCGAAGCCCAGAAGCAGGGCGGCGAAGTGGCCTTCATTGATGTGGAGCACGCACTGGACCCCACCTATGCCGAAGCGCTGGGCGTGGACATCAACAATCTGCTGGTCAGCCAGCCGGACACCGGCGAGCAGGCCATGGAGATCTGCGAAGCACTGGTGCGCTCCGGTGCCATCGATGCCATCGTGGTGGACTCGGTTGCCGCCATGGTGCCGAGGGCTGAGATCGAGGGCGAAATGGGCGACAGCCATGTGGGCCTGCAGGCCCGCCTGATGAGTCAGGCCATGCGCAAGCTGACTTCGGTCATCGGCAAGACCAACACGGTCTGCGTCTTCATCAACCAGCTGCGTGAAAAAGTGGGCGTGATGTACGGCAACCCGGAGGTCACCACCGGCGGCCGCGCCCTGAAATATTACGCCTCGGTGCGCATCGACATCCGCCGCGTGGAGGGCCTGAAGGACTCTTCCGGCCAGTTCATCGGCAACCACACCCGCGCCAAGATCGTCAAGAATAAGGTGGCACCTCCGTTCCGTGAGGCAGAGTTCGATATCATGTTCGGCGAGGGCATTTCCAAGATGAGCGAACTCATTGATGTGGGCGTGAAGCTGGGCATCGTGCAGAAGAGCGGCGCATGGTTCAACTATGGCGATATCCGTCTGGGTCAGGGCCGCGACAACGCAAAGCAGTTTCTGAAGGACAATCCCGAGATCGCAAACGACATCGAGGGCCAGATCCGCGCCAATGCCGATAAGCTGTACGCATCCCGCCGCCCGGCAGGCAAGGGCGCTGCGGCCAAGGCCGAGGAACCCGCCAAGGCTGCAGATGCCAAGGAGCCAGTGGTCAAGGCTCCTGCCCGCAGCAGCGAGAGCGAACTGGATATCATGGTGGAGGACTAAATGTCCTTTTATAAACGCCGCCGCCCGAAGCAGGAAGAAGAAAAGTGCGCTGACCCGGCCAAGGCCCGCGTCCGCGCACTGGATGCGCTGGCCTCGCGCGAGATGTCCTCGGCACAGCTGTATGAACGGCTGTGCTATGGCTTTACCGAGCAGGCTGCAGCGGCTGCTGTGGCTGAGATGGTGGAGCTGGATTACGTAAACGATGACCGCTATGCCGAAGCCCGGGCACACAGCCTGCTTGCCGCCCGCAAGAGCCGCCGTGCGGCGGCCCAGAACCTGCGGCAGAAGGGCCTTTCCGGCGCGCAGATCGAGCAGGCGCTGGAAAACGTCTATGCCCCGGACGCAGACGGCGAAAGCCCGGAGCTGGAAGCTGCCGCCGCTCTGGTGCGCAGCCGCTACATGAAAAAGCTGGCCGATGGCCGCCGCGACCTTGTGGTGGCTGCCCTGCAGCGCCGCGGCTTTGCGTATTCGGTCATAAAAGAAGCGATAAAAAGAGCGGAAGAAGAATAAAAAGCACCCCTCAAAAGAGAAAGAGAGTATCATCCCCTATGAAAATTGCGTGTATTTCCCTTGGCTGCCCCAAGAATCAGGTCGATCTGGATGTGATGGTGCACATCCTGCTGTCTGCCGGCCACGAGACCGTGGCCGATCTGGCCGAAGCAGATGTGATCCTTGTGAACACCTGCGGCTTCATCGAGAGCGCCAAGACCGAAGCCATTGAAAACATTCTGGAAGCCTGCTCCTACAAGCAGCAGAACCCGGAGCTGAAGGTCATCGTCACCGGCTGTCTTGCCGAGCGCTACCGCAGCCAGATCGAGGAAGAGATCCCCGAGGTGGACGCGGTGGTGGGCTGTGCCTCCAACAAGGCCATCGACACCATCGTGGCCCGCCTGTTCCATGGCGAGGACCATCTGGAAAGCTACGGTGCCAAAAAGGACTTTCCGCTGGGCGGCAAGCGTGTCATCGGCACGCCTGCCCACTATGCGTACTTAAAGATCGCTGAAGGCTGCAACAACCGCTGCCACTACTGCGCCATCCCCGGCATCCGCGGCCCGCTGCGCAGCCGCGATATGGCCGACTGCGTGGCCGAAGCCCGCTGGCTGGCCGGTGAGGGCGTGAAAGAGCTGATCGTGGTCGCACAGGACCCCACCGCTTACGGCGAGGACTGGGGCAAGCCCGGCAGCATCTGCGAGCTGCTGGATAAGCTGAACAAGGTGCCGGGCCTCGAGTGGATCCGCATTATGTACGCTTACCCGGAGCGCATCACGGATGAGTTCATTGCCGCCATGAAGCGCAATGAGAAGGTGGTGCCCTACTCGATCTGCCCATCCAGCACTGCAATGACACCATCCTCAAGAATATGAACCGCCGCTCCAACCGCGCCGAGCTGCTGGAGGTGATCGGCAAGCTGCGCCGCGAGATCCCCGGCATCACCCTGCGCACTACCCTGATCGCGGGCTTCCCCGGCGAGACCGAGGAGCAGTTCGAGGATCTGTGCAATTTCGTCAAGGAAGTAAAGTTTGATCGTCTGGGCTGCTTTGCCTACTCTGCCGAGGAGAACACCGTTGCTGCCAAGATGGACGGCCAGATCGAGCAGGAAGTCAAGGACAAGCGCGCCGAACTGGTGATGCAGATCCAGACCGGCATCATGGCCCAGAAGCAGGCCGAAAAGGTGGGCCAGACCGTGCATGTGCTTTGCGACGGCATCGACGAGGAGAGCGGCCTGTATCTGTGCCGCACCACCGGCGATGCTCCTGAGGTGGACGGCAATGTGTGCGTTTCCAGCGAGGAGCCGCTGTACCCCGGCCAGTTCTACGATGTTCTGGTGGACGACAGCGACCTTTACGATCTGTATGGTACTGTTGCAAAATAACAAATTGGAGGAATCTGTATGAATCTGCCCAATAAACTCACTTTGACCCGCATCCTGCTGGTGCCGGTGTTCATGGTCTTTGTGTCCCTCACCAGCCTGAGCGGCATCGCGGATGGCTCCTTCCAGCCGACGTATTACCTGATCGCAGGCATCGTCTTTGCTGCCGCCAGCTTTACTGATTTTCTGGACGGCCATCTGGCCCGCAAGTGGAACATGGTAACGGACTTCGGCAAGTTTGCCGACCCGCTGGCCGACAAACTGCTCACCACTGTGGCCTTCATTTACATGATGCGGGACGGCGTATGCAGCCCGGTGGTGCTGTGCATCATTCTGGCCCGCGAGTTTGCCGTGTCCGGCCTGCGCATGGTGGCCGCCGGTGCCAAGGACGGCAAGGTGATCGCCGCCAACATGTGGGGCAAGGTGAAGACCGTGCTGCAGATGCTGAGCATCATCTTCTACTTCTTTGGCATGTCCATTGCAAGCATGTCGGCTACCGGCGCAGAGCAGGGCGTGCGGCAGATCCTGGTAATCAGCATTTCCATGGCGCTGTGCTGGCTGGTGGCTGCCGTGACGGCCATTTCCGGCATCAAGTACCTGTGGGACAACCGCAGCTTCATCAACACCGCAAAATAAAGCGTTTTTTTGAAAAAGGGCAGGGAGACCTGCCCTTTTTCAAATTTTCGAGGAAATATTACAAGACGGAAAGGCTTTCCATGAAAAAATTTGCTGATACGGTGCGCCGCCTGCTCTCCATCGCACTGAACCTGTTCATCGTCTGGGCGGAGCCCATTGCCCTGCCCATGAGCTGGGATTGGGGCAAAGAGCAGATGTTCATTTTTTACACCGAGGATTCCAACATCCTTTCGGCCTGCATCTGCGCCATGGTGGCGGTGGGCCAGCTGGTGTGCATCTTTACCGGAAAAGAGCTGCCCCGCTGGCTGCACACCCTCAAGTACATTGCCACCTGCTGCCTGACCATGACCTTTCTCACGGTGGTGTTCGTGCTGGGTCCCATGTATGAGGACGGCAACGGCTGGTACATCATGCTGTGCACCAGCTCCATGTTGTACCATCATCTGCTCAACCCGCTGGCGGCCATCTTCTCCTTTGTGCTGCTGGAGCGCACACCGCGCCTGCCCCGCAGTACGGTCAAGTGGGCGCTGCTGCCCACGGTGCTGTACGGCAGCATCATTTTGTGGCTGAACATCCAGCGCGTGGTAGATGGACCATATCCCTTCATGAAGGTGTATGACCAGAGCGTGCAGGCGTCGGTGCTGTGGTGCATCGCCATCCTGCTGATGAATTACTTCTATGCATGGCTGCTCTGGAAGCTGAACGGCGGGAAGAAAGAAAAAGCATAACGATCTGAAATGCCCTCCGCTTCACTCTGGGCATAAATAGCGGAAATACTAATTTTTATTAGAGCAATACCGGACAGACTGCGGTCTGTCCGGTATTGCATTTTTCACAGAAGGGGCCGCAAAGAAAAACAGCATCTGAAAGCTCCGGCCCTTCCTGTGAAAAAGCAGCTCCGAAAAGCCCGCGGGCTTTTCGGAGCTGCAAATTAAAAATAAATTATCCTCTGAATATGCCCAGAGCAAAGCGGAGGGCATTCTAAATGGTTCTTGTGTTTTTACGCTACGGTGGAATTCTCTTCCAGCCAGTCCAGCACACAGGACTGCAGGGCGTTCAGGTGCGCACGGTTCTCGCCGTAAGTGGAAGCATAGGTGCTCTCGGCATCGTCCAGCTCTTCCTGCGTGGGAGCAAGGCTCTTGGTCTCGGCCACGGCCTGAAGGATCAGGTCCTGCTTTGCCAGATGCTCAAAGTAAGCGTCGGATGCGGCCAGCATGGCATCGGCATCGGTGTAGCCCTGCGTCTGGGCAAAAGCATTCAGATCCATGCCGTAGGCGGTGGCGTACTGGTTGTAGTAGTTCAGGAACATGCGGATGTAATAGCTGGTGATCTCGCTGGGCAGTTCCTTGAAGGTGGAGTTCGACATCAGGTAGTCCACGATGGCGTTCTCATAGTTGGTGGCATACAGCGCATCGTTAAAGTAGCTGCGCAGGGCATCGACGGTGTGCAGACCATCGCTGGTGCCAAAGTTGGAGTCCACCCACTCGTCGGTCAGCTCGGGGGTCACGCTTTCGGAAATGGAGTTCAAGGTCACGCTGAACACGGCTTCCTTGCCGCTGAGGGTGATCGTGTTGCCCTCGGCATCGGTGGAATCGCCGTAGCCGTCCGGGAAGGTGACGGTCACATCAAAGGTATCGCCCACATTGTGCCCGATGATCTGGTCCTCAAAGCCATCGATGAAGGAACCGCTGCCAAGGGTCAGGTCGTAGCCGGTGGCAGTGCCGCCGGTAAAGGCCACGCCGTCCACGGTGCCGGTGTAATCAATGTTGGCAACATCTCCGCTCTGGGCGGAACGGCCGGTAACGGGTTGGGAAGAGGTGTACTGGTTCAGCAGGTTGTCCACCTGCTGCTGCAGTTCATCTTCGGTGGGGGTCAGGTCGTTCTCCTTCAGGGCAATGGAGCCGAAGTCCTCCGGCAGGGTCACATAGTCCAGCGCTTTGATGCCGCTCCAATAGCCGTTTTCGTCCAGACCATTGCTGTAATCAAAGGCCTCGTAGTCGAAGTCGGCAACAGAGCCAAACTGCGAGACGGATGCGGCAGCCGAAGAAGCGCTGTCGGTCTGCTTGTGCTTTGTCAGCATGAAACAGGCAAAAATGACGCACACCGTTGCGGCGATGGCCAGCAGGATGCACAGGAGTTTTTTGGTGTTGTTTTTCAAAAGAAATACCTCCATAAAAATCGGCCTGATGCACAGCAAAAGACCGGTACAGGCAGAACAGATACCCATTTATTATATACGTTCTGACGGCAAAAGGAAAGTTCTTTGCAAAATTTCCACAAATCCTGCGGTGGGTTTGTATCACTTTTGCCCGTCTACAGGCGCAAAAGTGACCAAAACCGGTGGAAATGGGCGGGCGGTTCTGTTACAATAAAAATAAGTGAGCCTTCCCGGGAACATAAGGCCCCTCCCTGAGGGGGCTGTCGAGCGTATGCGAGACTGGAGGAGTTCCTCCTTCCGTCATCGCTGTGCAATGGAGAGGGCGAGGAAGGTAAGATATTGGAGGAAATTCAAATGGATTACAATAAAGCTGCTCTGGAAATGCACGAGACCCACAAGGGCAAGGTGGGCATCGTAAGCAAGGTGGAGGTCGCCACCCGCGATGACCTGTCCACCGCCTACACTCCCGGTGTGGCCGAACCCTGCCGCAAGATCAAGGAAAACCCCGACGACGTGTATAAGTACACCTTCAAGGGCAACATGGTGGCTGTCGTTTCCAACGGCACGGCTGTGCTGGGCTTGGGCGATATCGGCCCGGAAGCCGGTCTGCCGGTCATGGAGGGCAAGGCGGTGCTGTTCAAGGAGTTCGGCGGCGTGGATGCCTTCCCCATCTGCATCGATGCCCACGACGCTGCCAGCGTCATTGCTGCCTGCAAGGCCATTGCGCCCACCTTTGGCGGCATCAATCTGGAGGACATCAAGAGCCCCGAGTGCTTTGAGATCGAAGAAACACTGGAGCGTGAGCTGGACATCCCTGTGTTCCACGATGACCAGCACGGCACTGCTATCGTCGTTACTGCTGCCCTCATCAACGCCCTGCGTGTGGTGGGCAAGAAGATGGAAGATGTGCACATCGTGCTGAACGGCCCCGGTGCTGCCGGTACTGCCATCATCAAGATGCTCATGACCGCCGGTGCAAAGGACATCATTGCAGTGGACCAGTTCGGCACCCTGTACAAGGGCTGCAACAGCGCCGAAGCCCACAAGAACTGGCTGGGTGAGGTGACCAATCCCCGTCAGGTCAAGGGCGGCCTGAAGGAAGCACTGGAAGGTGCCGATGTGTTCATCGGCGTTTCCAAGCCCGGCATCCTGACCACGGAGCTGTGCAGGACCATGAACAAGGATGCCATCGTTTTTGCCATGGCCAACCCCACCCCGGAGATCATGCCGGACGAGGCCAAGGCCGGCGGCGTGCGGGTGATGGCCACCGGCCGCAGCGACTTCCCCAATCAGGTGAACAACGTGCTGTGCTTCCCCGGCCTGTTCAAGGGCGCACTGAGCGTCCGCGCCCGTGACATCAACAATGAGATGAAGCTGGCCGCCGCCTACGCCATCGCCGACCTCATCACCGATGCCGACCGCAGCGAGGAGAACATCATCCCCGGCGCGTTCGACCCCCGCGTGGCCGAAGCTGTGGCAAATGCCGTGGCAAAGGCTGCCCGCGAGACCGGCGTTGCCCGTCTGTAAGCGGAGGAAGCGTTTATGAGAACCATTTCCGCACAGGAGATCACGGATACCGTTGCACGGCTGTGCATCGAAGCCAACACCCGCCTGCCGCAGGACGTGCAGGCGGCGCTGGACAAGGCCCGGCAGGAAGAGCCGTGGCCGCTGGCAAAGAGCACTCTCGACCTTTTGTGGTCGAACCTTTCCGCCGCAAAAGAAGAAAACCTGCCCATCTGTCAGGATACCGGCATGGCCTGCGTGTTTGTGGAGCTTGGCACCGATGTGCACATTGACGGCAGCTTTGAAGCTGCCATCCATGAGGGTGTGCGCCGGGGTTACACCGACGGCTACCTGCGCAAGAGCATCGTGGCAGACCCTTTGCGCCGGGGCAATACCGGCGACAACACCCCGGCGGCCATCACAGTGCATCTGGTGGATGGCGAGGGCTGCCGCATCACGGTGGCACCCAAGGGCTTTGGCAGCGAGAACATGAGCCAGATCAAAATGCTCAAGCCCGCCGACGGCGTGGAGGGCTTCAAAAAGTTCGTGCTGGACACGGTGAAGCTGGCAGGCTCCAACCCCTGCCCGCCCATCGTGCTGGGCATCGGCGTGGGCGGCAGCTTTGACAAGGTGGCGTATCTGGCAAAGAAGGCCCTGCTGCGTCCGCTGGATGTGCCAAACCCGGACCCCTATTACGCACAGCTGGAGCAGGAGCTGCTTGCCGCCATCAACGAGCTGGGCATCGGCCCGCAGGGCTTTGGCGGCAGGACCACCTGTCTGGGCCTTGCCATTGAGCAGATGCCTACCCATGTGGCGGGCCTGCCTGCGGCGGTGAATGTTTCCTGCCATGTGACCCGCCGTGCAAGCGCGGAACTGTAAGGAGGGGCAAAGATGGAATACAGACTGACGACTCCCTGCACGGCCGAGGACCTTGCCCCGCTCAAGGCGGGCGACACCGTGCTACTTTCCGGTGTGGTGTACACCGCCCGGGATCAGGCTCACAAGCGCATGACCGAAGCGCTGGAAAAAGGCGAACCGCTGCCCTTTGATCTGACCGGCAACGCCATCTACTACGTTGGCCCCACGCCGGAACGCCCGGGCCAGGTGATCGGCTCGGCGGGCCCCACCACCAGCGGCCGCATGGATGCCATGAGCCCGCGCCTGCTGGACCTTGGCAATAAGATCATGATCGGCAAGGGCAAGCGGGACGATACTGTAAAGGCTGCTGTGGTGCGCAACGGGGCTGTGTATCTGGCAGCGCTTGGCGGGGCCGGTGCGCTGATGGCAAAAAGTGTGCAGACGCTGGAAGTGATCGCATGGCCGGACCTTGGCTGTGAAGCCGTGCGCCGCCTGACTGTGAAGGATATGCCGCTGACGGTGATCCTGGATGCCCACGGCGGCGACCTGTACCAGTCCGGCCCGGCGGCATATCTGGAAGCAAAATAATTTATCGCCTTTGCACAAAACGCGGCCGACTAAAAACCGGCAAAACAGCAGATTTGCGCAGGATAAATTTGGTTTGTTTTAACAAACTTCCGCGAATTGCTTGCACATCGGCAAAAAGTGTGATATCTTGTACTATATGAAACCGTGGTGCTTTGCATCCCGGCACAGACAGGAGGCAAACATACCATGCAGATCCACCAATCCGCAGAAGATTATCTTGAAACGATCCTGATGCTGAGTCAGCGTATGGGCAAAGTGCGCTCCATTGACGTTGTCAATGAGCTGGGCTTTACCAAAGCCAGCGTCAGCATTGCCATGAAGAAGCTGCGCGAGAACGGCTATATCGCGGTGGACGGCGAGGGCAACCTGACCCTGCTGGCACCGGGCCGCGAGATCGCGGAGCGCATCTATAGCCGTCACCGTCTGCTGACCCACTTCTTTATGCAGCTGGGCGTGGACGAAAAGACCGCCGCCGAAGATGCCTGCAAGGCAGAGCATATCCTCAGTGAGCAGACGCTGGAAAAGATCCGTGAGCGCGCCATTGAGACGGATGCTGAGCTTGGCAAGACTGTCAAGTGATCCCCGCAGCATTCCAAGATCGTAAAATGATCCCGTTCCTGAAAAGGAGCGGGATTTTTTTGTATGGAAATTGGGCGGCAGATCCCTCTTGCATCCGGGGTGCGGGTGCGGTATTCTTATAAGATAAGAAGGTTTTACAGCCAAACCGGGAGGAAACAGCCATGGATGCAGACGAGATCCGCACGCTTTTGGGCGATAACATTTTTGAGCGGGCTAAGAAATACCGCAAGCGCATCCAGCAGAGCACCTGCACCGTGAACGAGGACGGCGTGCGGCATATTTCGGCCATGGTACAGGGCAGCGGCGGCAGCTATTACTATACGCAGGCATGGCTGCGGGAGAACGGCAGCTTTGTCAGTGCGTCCTGCAGCTGCCCGTATAACCAGAACGGCGAGGGCACCTACTGCAAGCATATCGGCGCATTGCTGCTGGACGATGCCGAAAAGAATGCCCCTGCACCGGCGGCAAAGCCGGATGCGATTCCCGGTGTTGTGCGCGGCGCGGCGGGCCTTGCCCCGGAACCGGCCCGGCGGGACAGCTATGCCTCCGGGCTGGAAATGCTGTTTGGCAAAAAGTGGCACGGCGAAACGCCGGTGTCGGATCACGAGGCCCGCAGGCTGCTGGATACCTACAAGGAAGCAGCCCTTGAAAACCTTGGCGTGGACGAGACCGCCCAGCGCACCGGCTTTGCCCATCTGGAACCGGAGCTGACCCTCGTGCCCGGCGCACAGCCATGGCTGCGGCTGCGCATCTCGGACGGCGGGCGGCAGTATGTGGTAAAAAGCATCCCGAACCTGATGGAAGCCGTCGAGATGGGCAAAAGCGTCAGCTACGGCAAGGCACTGGCTTTTGTGCACCGGTGGGATGCCTTTGATGAAGAGTCCCGTGCGCTTTTGCAGCTGCTGCGCCGTCAGGTGAACGCAAGGCAGAGCATGGACAAAGCCGCCGTGCGGGTGTACGGCGGGGCCGAACAAGGCCCGGCGGGAGGCATGATCCTGACCGGCGAGATCTTTGATGACCTTGTGCAGCTGTACGAGCATACCGGTTTTTTGGGCGGGTACGAGCTGCGGGAAGGTCTGCCCGTCATTACCATGACCGTGGAGCGCCGCCGCGGCGGTGTGCAGGTGGAAGGCGAACCCGCACTTTCCGCTGTGCAGGGCCTTGACTATGATTACCTGTTCAGCGAGGATACGCTCTGGCGGCTGCAGCGGCCCGGGTGCACCCGCATCCTGCCCGCATTGCAGGCGCTGGGCGGCAAAAGCCTGTTCTTTACCAGCGCAGATGCCACGGCCTTTTGCAGCTATGTGCTGCCGGAGCTGGGCAGCAAGCTGAACATCGTGGACCCGGAACGTCTGCTGCTGAACCAGATCCCGCTGGAACCGGTGGTGCAGTTCTATCTGGACGCACCGGACAGCTTCCGCATCGAAGCACACGCGGAGTTTTTGTACGGGGAGGATAAGGTCACGCCGTTCGTGCCGTCTCCGGCAGGGCTTTTGCGGGATGTGCGCGCCGAGAGCCGGGCAAAGCGGCTGCTGGCCTCTTATCTGCAGCCCGGTGTGGGCGGCAGAGAGGAAGTGTACGGCACCGCTGACGAGGACGAGATCTACCGCATGTTGGAGGAGGGCGTGCCGGCCCTGCTGGCCGAGGGTGAAGTATACCTGACGGATGCCTTCCGCAGCCTGCAGGCCGCGCCGCCTCGCATCACGGTGGGCGTTTCGGTGCACGGCAGTGTGCTGGATCTGGAAGTGGATACCGGCGAGTTCCCGGTGGCAGAGCTGAAAGACCTGCTGCGCTCCCTGCACCAGAAAAAGCGCTACCACCGCCTGCGGGACGGCCGTCTGCTGCGGCTGGACGACAGTCTGGAAGGACTGGACGAACTGAACGATACACTGGAACTTTCCGGGGCCAAGCTCAAGAGCGGCCACGCCGAGCTGCCGCTCTACCGTGCACCCAGTCTCGACTGGGCACTCTCGGGCCAGAACGGCCTGCGTTTCAACCGCGACGATGCGTTCCGCCGCATCAGCCGCAGCTTTCACGCCGTGAAGGACAGCGAGTATACTCCGCCGGAAAGCCTGCACAATGTGCTGCGCAAGTACCAGCGGGATGGCTACCGCTGGCTGCGCACGCTGGACGGCTACGGCATGGGCGGCATTCTGGCCGACGATATGGGCCTTGGCAAGACCGTGCAGGTGCTCAGCTACCTGCTGGCCATGAAGGAAAGCGGCCAGCGCCTGCCCAGCCTCATCGTCTGCCCGGCATCGCTGGTGCTCAACTGGCAGGAGGAATGCCAGAAGTTCACGCCGCAGCTTTCCTGCGTGGCTGTGGACGGTGACGCTGCTCACCGGGCAGAGCTGGCAAAGCAGTGGGCGGAAGCCGACCTTGTGGTGACCAGCTATGACCTGATGCGCCGGGACGAGGAGCTTTACAGCGGGCAGCAATTCTACGCCTGCATTCTGGACGAAGCGCAGGCCATCAAGAACCACACGACCCAAAAGTACAAGGCGGTGTGCGGGGTGAACAGCAAAGTGCGGTTTGCCCTTACCGGTACCCCGGTGGAGAACCGCTTGGGCGAATTGTGGAGCATCTTCTCCTTCCTGATGCCGGGGTATCTGCCACCCTACAAGACCTTCTGCGCCCGGTTTGAAAAGCCTATCGTGCAGGAGGACGACAAAGACGCACTGCGCCGTTTGAACCAACTCACCGGGCCGTTCATCCTGCGGCGCATGAAGTCCGAGGTGCTCAAAGAGCTGCCCCCCAAGACCGAGAATCTCCACCGTATCGAGCTGGACGAGCAGCAACGCAAGCTCTACCTTGCCGCTGTGGTGGACGCGCGGGAAAAGCTGCGCGCTGCAAAGCCGGAGGATAAAATGGCGGTGTTCGCAGTGCTCATGCGCCTGCGGGAGATCTGCTGCGACCCGCGCCTTGTGGCAGACAACTGGGACGGCGGCAGTGCCAAGCTGGATGCCTGCATGGAGCTGGTGACGGCTGCTGTGGAGGGCGGACACCGCATCCTGCTGTTCAGCCAGTTCACCTCCATGCTGGAACTGCTGGCAAAACGGCTGGACGAAGCGGGCGTGAGCCACTTTACCCTGCAGGGCTCCACCCCAAAGCCGGTGCGTGCAGAGCTTGTGCGCCGGTTCAACAGCGGCGAAGCGGATGTATTCCTCATCTCGCTGCGGGCGGGCGGCACCGGCCTGAACCTGACGGCGGCAGATATCGTCATCCACTACGACCCGTGGTGGAACGTGGCTGCGCAGAATCAGGCCACCGACCGCGCCTACCGCATCGGCCAGCGCAATCCGGTGCAGGTGTACAAGCTCATTGCGCAGGACACCATTGAAGAAAAGATCGTGGAGCTGCAGCAGGCAAAGCAGGACCTTGCCGAGACGGTCACCGGCTCGGCAGACGGAGCAATCCTGTCCATGAAACCAGAGGAATTGCTGCAGCTGCTGCAAGAGGAATAAAGAGGAGAAAACATCATGAAAGTCTGGGATCTGCACTGCGATACCCTCAGCGAGCTGCGCAAAGCCGAACATGCGGGCCGGCCCAAGAGCTTCGCGCAGAACGATCTGCATATCGACCTTGAAAAATTACAGAAAGGCGACTATCTGCTGCAGTGCTTTGCAGCATTCGTCAATCTGGGTGACAAAACGCCCGGAGCGGACCCGCTGGTGACAGCGCTGGAAGAGATCGACCAGTTCAAGCGCATCATGGCGGCATACCCGGAAAAAATTGCTCCGGTGTACACGGCGGCGGACATCCGCCGGAATGCTGCGGCGGGAAAGATCAGCGGGATGCTCACCATCGAGGAAGGCGCCTGCTGCAAGGGCAGCGTGGGGGTGCTGCGCCGGATGTATGAGCTGGGCGTGCGCATGATGACCCTGACATGGAACCACGAAAACGAGCTGGCAAGCCCGCAGCGGAACCCCGGCGGGGTGCTGGTGCCCCAGACCGAAAAGGGCCTGACCGGGAAGGGCTTTGAATTTCTGGCCGAGATGGAACGGATGCACATGATCGTGGATGTGAGCCACCTTTCGGACAAGGGCTTCTGGGATATCGTGGAGCACGGCACCCGGCCTTTTGCGGCCAGCCACTCCAACTGCCGCGCACTGGCACCCCACACCCGCAACCTGACCGATGAGATGATCCGCGCCCTTTCGGAGCGCGGCGGCATTGCGGGCCTGAACTACTATGCGCCCTTTCTGGACACCGACCCCACCCACCCGGAAAACTGCCGCAGCACGGTGGAGATGATCGCAAAGCATGCAGCCCACTATAAGCAGGTAGGCGGTGCGCAGATGATTGCCCTTGGCAGCGATTTTGATGGCATCGATGGCCCTCACCAGCTGGAAAATGCTGCCTTCCTGCCGCTGCTGGCGGATGCCCTGCGCAAAGAGGGCTTTACCGAGGACGAGGTGGAAGGCATCTACTACCGCAATGCCATGCGCTTTTTTGAGGAGAACCTGTAATAACAACGGAGAATATGCCGATATGGATAAAAACATGACGCTGGAAAAACGCATTGCTGCGGAGCTGTACTGCTATCAGGGCAAAATGAGCGTGTTCGTGGACGACCTGCAGGGCCATACCGTGGAGGTGGGCGCGGACGAAGAATTTGAGACGGCATCCACCATCAAGGCGTTCATTCTCGCTGCATTGTATTTGCAGGCGCAGCGCGGCAAAGCAGACCTTGCCGAAGAGATCACCTATGAGCAGAGCCAGTTCGTGGACGGCAGCGGTATGCTGCGCGCGCTGGGCGTGGGCGCAAAGCTCAAGGTGAAGGACACCGCCACCATGATGATCATTTGCTCGGACAACATCGCCACCAATATGATCATCGACTATCTGGGACTGGATACCATCAACGCCTGCATCCGGGAGCTGGGCTTTGCGCATACTGTGCTGCACAATCCGCTGCACTTTGACCGCTACCGCCGGCTTGGCACCACCACGCCGCGCGACTACGCGGCGCTGTTCGCCCGCATTGCAAAAGGGGAGCTGGTCAGCCGGGAAGCCAGCGCGGAGATGCTTTCCATCCTGCGCCAGCAGCACTACAACACCATGCTGACCCACGACTTCCCGCAGTATTACCTCGACTGCGAGGAGACCGGCGCGCCGGAGCTGATCTGGGTAGCCAGCAAGAGCGGCAGCATGAACGCCTGCCGCAACGACGGCGGCATTGTCCACACCCCCTACGGCGAGTATGTCATCGTGCTGATGAACAAGGATTTTCACGATATCATCGAGTACAATGAACACCCCGCCATGGTGTATGGTGCCCGCGTCTCGCGGATGATCCTGGATCAGGTGCTGGCTTGTGAGGGACGGCTGTTCCTGTCCTGAGACGAACACTCTCCCAAAGAACAAAATTGGAAAAATAAAAGGAATTATAACAATGGGTATCACGCTCTCGCCATGGATGACGGCGTTTCTCGTTCTGATGACGGGCTTTGCAGGCTTTGTGGATTCGGCAGCCGGAGGCGGCGGTCTTATCAGCCTGCCGGCCTATCTGTTTGCCGGGCTTCCGCCCCACTACACCTATGCTACCAACAAATTCAGCGCCGCCTGCGGCACCACTTTTGCCACAGCCAACTTTTTCAAAAACGGTGCAATGAACCTGAAGGTGGGCATCCTTGCAGCCATTGGCAGCTTTGCGGGCAGTGCACTGGGGGCACATATCGTGCTGCTGCTCAGCGATGAACTGCTGCGCACCATGATGTTCCTCATCCTGCCAGTGGCGGCGGTGGTCATTTTGTGGCAGCGCGACCTGCCGGACCAGAACCGGGACGACGGAACCCTGAACCTGAAAAAGATCCTGCTGGCGCTGGGCATCGGCTTGGGCATCGGCCTGTACGACGGCATCGTGGGCCCGGGCACCGGCACCTTTGCCATCATTGCCTTTACCACCCTGATGGGCTTTGACCTGCGCACCGCCAACGGCAACGGCAAGGTGCTGAATCTTGCCAGCAACTACGCCAGCCTGTTCACCTATCTGATGAACGGTCTGGTGGTGTTCCACATCGGCATCCCCTGCGCCGTCAGCAACATTCTGGGCAACCTGTTGGGGTCCCATTTCGCCCTGAAAAAGGGTGCGCGCTTCATCCGTCCCATGATGCTGGTGGTGCTGGTGCTGCTGCTGGGCAAGCTCATCTCGGACGCAGTGCTGTGAGCGCCGAGCGCGCCAGAGACTCCCTCTCCGAGGGAGCTGGCAAAACCGTCAGGTTTTGACTGAGGGAGTTTGCGCCCGTTTCCCGCTGCAAAAAATAGCCGGGCAGCCCGCAGGCTGCCCGGCTTTGCTCGGATGATCTTTTTTCGGTGGTCGCTTATTCCAGCACCAGCCCTTTGTCAAAGAATGCCAGACCAAATGCACCGGGGCCTGCGTGGGTGCCGATGACGCAGCCAATCTGGCGCACCAGCGGTTCGCCCATGTGCAGATTTTCACGGAAGTAGTTCTCGATGGGCTGCACTTCCCGCAGGCTGGAAGAATAACCGGCAACAGCGGCATAGTCCGGGCTGATGCCGCCCAGCTCTTCGATCTTCTTGAACAGGGCCACATAGGCACCGGGCAGGCCGCGGGCCTTACCGGCCATGGCTACCTTACCGTCCTTGATGGTGATGAGGGGCTTGATGCCCAGCATCCCGCCCGCGACGGCCACAGCGGCAGGCAGACGGCCGCCCTTGCGCAGATACTTCAGATCGTCGATTGCGGCAACCAGATGCAGGTGCTCCTTGGCGTGCTCCAGATCGGTGGCGATCTGCACCAACGTCTTGCCTGCGTCACGCAGCTGCACGGCCAGACGCACCAGCAGCGATTCACCCAGACACACGGTGGCACTGTCCACAAACAGCACGTTGTCTACATTGGCGAGGTCTGCGGCCAGCTTTGCGCACTGCCATGTACCGGACAGCTCGTGGGACAGGAAGATGCCCAGCACTTCGTCCCCGGCGGCAGCGGCTTCCAGATAGAACTTCTCGAACAGCTCTGGGCTGGGCTGGCTGGTGGTGGGCAGCTTGCGGCAGCTGGCCAGATGGGCATAGTACTCGGTGGGGTCATGTCGATGCCATCCCGCAGGATGCTGCCATCCTCCAGCGTCACGTTCAGAGGGATCACGGTCACGCCCAGCTGCTCGGCTTCGGCGGGCAGGATGTCGGACGCAGAATCGGTGAGAATACGGATCATAAAATACCTCCGGATTTCCGGTAAAAACAAATTCAAGTTATGTTTCCCGACGCTTTGCAATAAAACGTCGGGAAACATTATACCAGAATCCACAGGGAAAAGTCAATTACCTGAGCGAAAATTGCTTCGTCCCAGCGCAAAATACTTGCGTAAAAGCCGCCGCTTATGATAAGATAGGCGCTGAGAACCGCACGGCAGGGAGGGCAGGCCATGGAGCAAAAGGCAAAAACAAGGGCGCTGCTGGCTGCGTTCGGCTGCGCACTGGCCTACCTGCTGGCAGGAAAGTGCTGGCATTTCTGCCTGCCCCGGCGTGGGATGTGCGGGCGCTGAGTTTTGTGCACCACTGCATCGCTGCACCTGTCGTGGAGGAACTGGTGTTCCGCGGGGTCATCCAGCAGCTGGCGCAGCCCTTGGGCAGATGGCAGGCCGCGGCGCTGCAGGCGGTACTGTTTGCGGTGCAGCACGGCACCCCGGCGGGCATGGCGTGGGCGCTTGGCTGCGGCCTTGTGCTGGGCGCACTTCGTGAACGCACCGGCAGGGTATGGCCGGGGATGCTTTTGCATACATTGAATAATCTGCTGGTTTTTGCAGCAGGATAAAGGGGAACCTATGACCGATTCTGAACTGATGGGCCTTGCGCTGGAAGAAGCCCGCAAGGCGGCTGCACTGGGCGAGGTGCCGGTGGGGGCCGTGGTGGCCCGCAGCGGCGAGGTGGTAGCTGCCGCCCACAACACCCGCGAGACCGAAAAAAACGCCCTGCATCATGCAGAGCTGCTGGCCATTGATGCCGCCTGCAAAAAGCTGGGCGGCTGGCGGCTGTGGGAGTGCGAGCTGTTCGTCACGCTGGAGCCGTGCCCCACTGTGCGCCGGGGCCGATCATCAACAGCCGCATCCGGCGGGTGGTATACGGCGCGGCAGACACCAAGGCGGGCTGCTGCGGCAGTGTGACCGACCTGTTTGCAATGCCCTTCAACCACCACCCGGTGGTGGAGCAGGGGCTGCGCGCAGAGGAAGCACAGGAGCTGCTGCAGGCGTTTTTCAAGGATCTGCGGGCACGGCTTGCGGCCCGGCCGAAGTGGAAACCGCCTGTATGACCGGCATGGAATATGAAGAAACCGTAAAAAAGTGGAAGCTGCGTGAAAAAGTAGGCGGCTTCCACTTTCTTTTTTCGGCAAATTGTGCTATATTATTCAATGGTGTTTTGTCGAAACCCATCTTATGCAGCTGTCTGCCGCGCCGAGCACCGGACTTTGACCGGATAAGAAATGGACGCTGAACGGACGGCGATGGGCCGCACAGACATCTCCTGCACGGCATACCTTTGCAGTGCAGAGATCACGACAGGAGGACTATACTCTTGTACGAAGATGAATTTGAACTGACGTTCAATCTGTCGGGTGAGGAGCCGCAGCCGGAACAGGCTGCACAGGAGCCGCCCGTACCGCCAAAGCCAAAGGCGGCAGCACCCGTGGTGGACGAACCCACCCGGGTGATGGTGCTGGAAAAGCCCCAGCCTGCGCCGCAGCCGGAAATGCCGGAGCCTGTGCAGGAAGAGCCGGAGAAAACACCTGCACCTACCGTGCAGGCAGCAGCCAATGGCCGCTGTGTGCTGATCTCCGGCGGCGACCGCGGCATTGGTGCCGCTGCGGCCCGGGCGTTCTATGCGGCGGGCTACCGCGTGGCAGTGCTGTACCACAGCAATGCCAAAGCCGCTGCAGAGCTGGAAAAACAGCTGCCCGGCATCACCGCCGTGCAGTGCGATGTGGCGTCCCGCGCCAGCTGCGAGCTTGCGTTCCGCACCGCAGAACAGGCACTGGGCCGTGTGGATGTGCTGGTGAGCAATGCGGGCATCGCCCAGCAGAAGCTGTTCACCGACATCACCCCGGAAGAGTGGCAGCATATGCTGGACGTGAACCTGACCGGTGCGTTCCACCTGTGTCAGCTGGCGCTGCCGGGTATGATCCGCCGCAAGGCCGGACGCATCCTGACCGTGAGCAGCATGTGGGGCCAGACCGGCGGCAGCTGCGAGGTGCATTACTCTGCAGCAAAGGCAGGCCTGATCGGCCTGACCAAGGCTTTGGCCAAAGAAGAAGGCCCAAGCGGCATCACAGTGAACTGTGTTGCGCCCGGGGTCATTGATACCGATATGATGGCAGCATTCACCGCCGAGGATAAGGCCGCGCTGGCCGAAGAGACCCCTGTGGGCCGTCTTGGCAGCGCAGACGAAGTGGCGCAGCTGCTGGTGTTCCTTGCCGGCGAGGGTGCGGGCTACATCACCGGTCAGGTGTTCGGCGTGAACGGAGGACTTGTGATCTGATGCGCAGGAACACTTTATTACAGGATTTCCCCCGGCGGGAGCATCCCCGGAGCAAGAAGGAGAGAGCAAAATGGGCATGACTTTAAAGGAACTGTTGACGAAAGGCGAAGGCACCATTTCGGCCAAGGAGGCCAAGGCGCTGGCTGCACAGTGCAGAATGGATGAGGAAACGCTCTACACCCTTCTGGAAGAACGCGGTATCAAGGTTCTGGAAGAGGATGCAGAGCCTACGCTGGATGTGGACAGCATCATGGCCGAGGTCGAGAATGCCGAGAACAACAACGATGATATGGGCATCAGCGAGGACGAGGAAGAGCAGAGCGAGGAGAACCCTGCAGACCTGAAGGCTGCCATGGACGAACTGCTGGACGACCCCGTTAAGAACTACCTCAAGCAGATCGGCCAGATCCCGCTGCTGAGCGCGGAGCAGGAGGTGGAGCTGAGCCGCCGCATCCATGCCGGTGCCGAGGCGGCGCACATCCTGCAGGCCGACCGCCAGAAGTACGGCGGGCCGGAGTACATCAAAAAGAACAGCGCCCGCTTCTCGTTTGAAGAGGATGAGAACAGCCGCAGCTATACCGAAGATCTGGACGAGGAGGGCAACGAGAAGCCCAGCGAGGATGCCGAGGAAAAGGCTGCCGAAGAGGAAGCTATGGAGGCTGTGGAGAACGGCCCCCTGAGCGACGAAAAGCGCGCTGAGCTGCTCAAGACCCGCCGCGATGGCCTGAACGCCCGCCGCAGCCTGAGCGAAGCGAACCTGCGTCTGGTGGTGTCCATTGCCAAAAAGCATGTGGGCCACAATCTGGCATTCCTGGATCTGATCCAGGAGGGCAACATCGGCCTGATCAAGGCTGCCGAGAAGTTCGACTGTGACCGCGGCTTCCGCTTCTCCACCTATGCAACCTGGTGGATCCGTCAGGCCATCACCCGTGCCATTGCGGATCAGGCCCGTACCATCCGCATTCCGGTGCACATGGTGGAGACCATCAACCGGATGCGTCAGGCCACCAACCAGCTGGTGTACCAGAACGGCCACGAGCCGACCCCGGAAGAGTTGGCAAAGGCTATGGATATGAGCGTGGAGCGTGTGCGCGAGATCCAGCGCATGGCACAGGAGCCGGCAAGTCTGGAAAGCCCCGTGGGTGAGGAAGAGGATTCCTCTCTGGGCGATTTCGTCGCAGACGAAAACGCCGAAGCCCCTGGCAAGGCCGCAGACCGCGCCATGGTGGCACAGCAGATCAATCTGGCTCTCAAGAGCCTGACCCCTCGTGAAGAGAAGGTCCATCCGCCTGCGCTTTGGTCTGGACGATGGCGTCCCCGTACGCTGGAAGAGGTTGGCCGTGACTTTGGCGTTACCCGTGAGCGTGTGCGCCAGATCGAGGCAAAGGCGATCCGCAAGCTGCACAGCCGCAAGTGCCTGTCCCTGCTGAACGGCCTGATCGAGTGATAAAGTAAGACTCCTTCAGTCATCGCTGCGCGATGCCAGCTCCCTCAGAGAGGGACGCCTTGGACAAAACCGGAAAGTTGTCCGTACTGCCAAAGGCCCCATCTCCGGAGGGGCTGTCTGCGTAAGCAGACTGGGGAGTTCTTTCGTAAAAAACGACTTTTTTTGCAAAAATCCAGATTTTTTTGCAAAAACCTCTTGCCAAACGGTGGAAACTGTGGTATTATAACTGAGCTGTGATTGCGCTGCTATAGCTCAGTTGGTAGAGCGCATCCTTGGTAAGGATGAGGTCTCCAGTTCGAATCTGGATAGCAGCTCCAGCTCAGATGCCCTGAAGTCGAAAGATTTCGGGGCGTTTTCTTTGTGTAGATCGTTTCTGCTGTGCGGGTCCGGAACAGGGCAGAGCGGGCTTTGAACTGCTCTTTCAGGCTTTTTTGCGTTTTTCGTAAATTCATGCTTGACAAGCGGACGCTTTTTCGATATAATAAAGCACGTTCCGGCGGTAAGCGCCGCGCGAAACTTGAGCGATCATGGCCCGGTAGCTCAGTTGGTTAGAGCACCAGCCTGTCACGCTGGGGGTCGTCGGTTCGAGCCCGATCCGGGTCGCCATTTGCTGCTATAGCTCAGTTGGTAGAGCGCATCCTTGGTAAGGATGAGGTCTCCAGTTCGAATCTGGATAGCAGCTCCATAGCAGACACCTCGAAGCCTTAGGACTTCGGGGTGTTTTTTTGTTGTATGACTGCAAAAGCAGGCTGACGGAGTGCGGATTACTTTGCGTACAAAAACAAACGCACAGGCTCCGAAGAACCTGTGCGTTTATGGCAGGGGTAGTAAGTTTCGAACTCACGGCACGCGGTTTTGGAGACCGCTGCTCTACCAGCTGAGCTATACCCCTATAGGCATTCGCTGAATGCTTTGTTATTATAGCCGATGCAAAGGCGAATGTCAAGCGTTTCTTTCAAGATTCAGGCATTTTTCGTGCCGCAGCTGCAACAGCCTTCTTTTTTATCGGATGCAGGCAGCTGGCTGGAAAGCTGTTCCAGCGTTACGCTGTCAATATACTGGTTGATCACCTCATCAAGGCCGGTCCAGAAGGGCAGGGTGAAGCACTGCTCCCACATGGGACACTCGTTGGTCTCGCTGCCAAGGCAGGGAATGGGTGCCACGCTACCCTCAATGGCGCGCAGGATCTCGCCGGCGGTGTAGTCGGCAGAGGCTTTGGTCAGGCGGTAGCCGCCCTGACTGCCGCGCTCGCTTTTTACAAGGCCCACACGGGCCAGCGGGGTCACGATCTGCTCCAAATATTTCAGGCTCAGGTTCTGCCGCTCACTGATCTCCTTCAGGCTCACGGTGGTGCCCGGCGCATAACGTGCCAGCTCGGCCATCAGGCGCAGGGCATAACGGCTTTTGGTCGAAAATTTCATGGCGATCCTCTCCTTATTGCTTCCTATAGTATAGCACGTTGCTCGGATTTTGCAAAGGTATCCTCTTGTGCAAACAAAAAAGGTCTGTTATCATAGGATGGATAAGAGGATATTATAAGGAGTGAGAGTATGAGTGAGAAGATCACGGCTGCCGATGCCATCCGTCTGCTGGATGCACACGAGGCGGCTGCTGTAGATGTCCGGGAGCCGGACGAGTTTGCCGTGGGCCACATCCCCGGCGCAAAGCTGCTGCCGCTGGGTCAGGTGCTGAGCCGTGCGGCTGAGGTGCTGCCGGATAAGAACGCTGTATGGCTGGTCTACTGCCGCACCGGCCGCCGCAGTGCCGATGCCGTGCGCAAGCTGGAAAGCCTTGGCTACACCCGCCTGTACGATCTGGGCGGCATTCTGAGCTGGCCCTATGAGATCGAGGGCGACTTTGAAGGGCATTTTTAAAAAGAAAGAAGGATAACTCCATGTCGTTCCATGCAAAAGATTTTGCCGGCAGTCACTGCGGCTGCCGCTACCAGCAGGACTACCGCCCCACCTTGGGCCGCGACGGCAAAAAGGATCCGGCACGCTGGAGGTCATCAAGTTCTATTACGATGGTGCCATCCGCTTTGAGCAGCACTGCTACGGCGAAGCCGCAACTTTCGTGTTCGGCGTATGGGCATCCGGCATGGACGAGGACGGCACCCTGCACTGGGTGCTGCCCGACCGCCGCAAGAGCTACTACGACGAGGCGTATCTGCCCAAAAAGCTGGACCGCGTGGACGAGACGGGCAATCTTTACTTTGACGGCAGCAATTTTCCGTGGAAGCTGGCGGACGATTTTGCCGAGGATAAGCGCTGGGGCTACCCCAAGTGGAAGGTGGTACTGGGAAAACTGACCGGAAAGGGCAAAAAAGGTGACTGAATCACGAAAATCCAGTATTCATATTGACATACTAGGGAATGATATGGTATAACTTATCCGTTGAAAGGATTCCGCATCTGCACAGGGCATTCAAGGCTCCCGCAGACGCGTTCAATAAGAAAGGATCATTCCTATGGAAAACATGGAAAAAGTGGTTTATCTGGATAATGCTGCCACCACTCCCTGTGCTCCCGAGGCACTGGAATTGATGGTCAAAGCCCTGAGCGGTGCCTGCGGCAACCCCAGCAGCCATTACAGTGTGGGCTATGAGGCTAAGGAATTCGTGGACACCGGTCGTGCGCAGGTGGCAAAGGCCATCAATGCAAGTCCGGCTGAGCTCTTCTTTACCAGCTGCGGCTCCGAGGCCGACAACTGGGCCGTAAAGGGCACCGCCTTCACCAAGGCACGCCAGAACAAAAAGCACCTCATCACCAGCGCTTTTGAGCACCATGCTATCATGCACAGCATGGCTGCACTGGAGCGCATGGGCTTTGAAGTGACCTATATCAAGCCCACCGCCGAGGGCTACATCCGTCCCGAGGACGTGGAAGCTGCCATCCGTCCCGATACCGCGCTGGTCAGCATCATGATGGCCAACAACGAGATCGGCACCATCCAGCCCATCAAGGAGATCGCCGAGGTCGCTCACAAGCACGGTGTGTGGATGCACACCGACGCGGTGCAGGCTGTGGGTGCCATCCCCGTGGATGTGAAGGAGCTGGGCGTGGATATGCTGTCCATGAGCGCCCACAAGTTCAATGGCCCCAAGGGCATGGGTGCCCTGTATTGCCGCAAGGGCGTATGGCCCCAGAACCTGATCGATGGCGGCAGTCAGGAGGCCCGCCACCGTGCAGGTACCGAGAACGTGGCCGGCATTGCTGCCATGGGCAAGGCACTGGAGATCGCCACGGCGCATCTGGATGAGCGCATGGCCCATGAGAGCGAGCTGCGCGATTATGTCATCGACCGCGTCCTCAAGAACATCCCGGAAGCCCGCCTGAACGGCGGCCGCAGCCCCCGTCTGCCCAACAATGTGAACATCAGCTTCCCGGGTCTGGAAGGCGAGACCATCCTGCTGGATCTGGATATGCACGGCATCTGCGCCTCCACCGGCTCTGCCTGCAACTCCGACAGTTTGGACCCCAGCCACGTCCTGCTGAGCATCGGCGTGCCTGAGGAGATCGGCCACGGCTCCATGCGGTTCACCTTTGGCCCGCAGAACACCATGGAAGAAGCAAAATATCTGTGCGACGTGCTGGAGGAAGTGATCCCCCGCCGCCGTGCTATGAGTTGTATGTGGCTGCAGGGCCAGAACACGGCCCGCCAGTTCAGCCTGAAGGGAGAGCAGTAATTATGGCAAGCATGTATAGCGCAAAGGTCATGGAGCATTTTGCAAATCCGCACAATGTGGGTGAGATCCCCGACGCAAACGGCGTGGGCGAAGTGGGCAACCCCAAGTGCGGCGACATCATGCGCATGTACCTGAAGATCGAGAACAACGTGATCGTGGATGTCAAGTTCCTCACCTTCGGCTGCGGTGCCGCCATCGCCACCAGCAGCATGGCCACCGACCTCATCAAGGGCAAGACCATCGACGAGGCGCTCAAGCTGACCAACAAGGCCGTTGTGGAAGCTCTGGAAGGTCTGCCTCCCATCAAGGTGCACTGCTCTGTTCTGGCCGAGCAGGCCGTCAAGGCTGCTCTGTCCGACTACTACCGCCGTCAGGGCATCGATCCGGAACCCATCGTGGGTAAGCTCGAAGAGGACTGCGACCACTGCGAGAGCTGCGGCCACTGATCCCCGCAAAGGACACTTCAGAGGACACCGTTTTGTGCGGTGTCCTCTTTTTTGCGAAGGACTGCGCTGTTGTATCCTATCCGTTTTGTAATAAACTGACCATAAAATATCATAAGTTTATAAAAACACCCTGTTTGCCTACTCGTTCATGAAAAATTCATATATTGTTCAGAATGAGTTCACCACTTTTCGGTATAAGTAGGGCAACACAGGCGCAAAGAGCGCCGAACTCCCACGGAAACGGACGAAGAACAGGGCAAAGAACGGTTCGCGGCACGCACTGCAATGCAGGTGCGTCGGCCCCGGAAAACGTCCCGCCGCACAGGAAAGGAAACGAGTTAGTATGAAAATTGGTTTTTGGGAACTTGTCGTCATCGTGATCGTGGCGTTCGTGTTCATCGGCCCGGATCAGCTGCCCGTCTACGCAAAGAAGATCGGCAAGATGCTGCGTGAACTGAAAAAGTACACCGGCGCTGCTTCTGAGGAGATCCAGAAGAACGTTGTGGAGCCGCTGAATGAGATCCAGGCTCCCCTGAAGGAAGCCGTTGCCCCGCTGACCGATATCAAGAAGGATATCGACAACAGCGTCAAGGATGTGACCAAGAGCTTTACCGGTATCGGCAAGACCAGCAAGGAGGAAGCTGCCAAGGCAGAAGCCGCCGAGGAAGTGACCGAGCTGACCGAGGAGCCGGTGGAAGAGCTGGAGGAGGACGCTGCACCTGCCGCCAAGGCAGAGGAGAACGCTCCCGCTGAGGAGACCGCTGCACCTGCCGAGAAGGCCGAAGAACCCGCCGCCCCGGTTGAAAAGGCCGAGCCTGCTGCAGAAGCGGCTCCCGCACAGGAAGCTGCCGAGGCTGCTCCTGCGGCCGAGCCGGTGGAGGAAGACCCTCGTCAGAATGATGTTCTGCCGAAGGACTGATTACTTACTGGATGCACCCGCGCCCGCGGTTGCCTGATACATGCAATAAGCCCGCCACGCGGCGCGGCAAAGTAAAAGGAGATTTTTATTATGCGTATTGGTACTAACGAACTGCTGATTATCCTGGTCGTCGCTCTGCTGATCTTTGGACCCAAGAACCTGCCGAAGCTGGGCAAGATGTTCGGCAAGACCATCAACGGCTTCAAGAAGGGCATGGAGGACGAGGAAGGCTCCGATGATTCCGAGGAGAAGACCGAGAAGCAGGTTTCCAAGAAGGACGAAGACGAGGAGTAATTGTGGCTACGAACGTTAAGCGCAAAAGAAAAAAGCCGAAGTCATGGCAGAGGACGGCAGCATGACGCTGACCGGCCATCTGAAAGAACTGCGGAACAGGCTGATCATCTGCGCGGTGGTGTTCGTGGTGGGTGTTGTGGTCTCGCTGGCATACGCCGACCGTCTGATCGATCTGCTCACTGCCATGGGCCGCGACTATTACGAGTTTGTTTCCATTGCCCCGCAGGAAAAGCTGATGCAGTATTTCCGCGTCTCCATTCTGGCAGGCGTGGTGGTCACTGTGCCGGTGGCGTTCTACCACATCTATGCATTTGCAAGGCCGGGTCTGAAACGGAGCGAGAGCACCTTCTTCAAGCTGGTCATGCTGCTGGGCCTTATCCTGTTCTGCGTGGGCGTGCTGTTCGCCTACAAGCTCATGATGCCCTTCATGCTGCGTTTCCTCAGCACCGGCATCGAGGGTGCCGAGTACATCCAGACCACCACCAGTATCGAGAGCTATGTCAACCTCTGCTTGACCATGTTCATCATTTTTGGCTGCGTGTTTGAGATGCCTCTGATCACCATCATCCTGTCCAAGATGGGCATTATCAACCCGCAGCTGCTCAAGCAGGTGCGCGGCGTTGCCATCGTGATCATCTTCTTCATCGCGGCCGTTGTCACCCCGCCGGATATCGTGTCTCAGTGCATGGTGGCCGGCCCCATGGTGCTGCTGTACTTCATCAGCATTCTCCTGAGCGGTATCTTCTATAAGCCGAAAGAGGACGATGATGACGAAGATGACGAGGATGAGGGCGAGGACGAAGAGTAAGCTCTGACTTCTGGTTTTCTGTTTTATCATTGCAAAAGAAAAGGCTGCTGCGCCATTTGGTGCAGTAGCCTTTTTGTATGTGGAAAATGCTTCCGGTGCAGAGCGTAATTGCGTGGGGCAGATTCTATGGCTTTTGCAAAAGGCATTACCGCCGAATATGTACTCTTTTGCACGCACAAAAGAGTACCAGAAAGGACGGCGGTGCCCGTAGGGCATGAAAGCCCCGGTGGGGCTTTCAAGGCGCAGACCGGTTTGCGCAGCAAATGCTGTGTGTTCAACACAGCAAGGTCTCCGCTACTTTCGAGACGCGGGAGGCGGCGGGTTGCGGCTCCCTGCGTCTGCTTCGTGCCTTGGACGGCACTCGCATCCTGCAGGCCGCTGCCACAACTCGTCCAGAGCGAACGCGGCGGCAATTCCAAATCGTTGCTGCTCAGTCTATACAAGCCACCCGCCCTGTGCTAGAATGAAACCAACAAATCAAAGGCGGTGAAACCATGCACCCACTCCCGGAATATCCTCGCCCGGCTATGCGCCGGGACAGCTATGAGAACCTGAACGGCCTGTGGAAGTACGCCATTACTCAGACAGCAGAATACCCCGCTGCGTGGGACGGCAGCATTCTGGTGCCCTACTCTCCGGAAACAAAGGCCTCCGGCGTGGGCCGCACCCTGCAGCCCGGCCAGTGGCTGCACTACCACTGCACCTTTGCTCCCCCTCCGGGAGAAGGGGGCCGGGTGCTGCTGCACTTCGGCGCGGTGGACGATGCCTGTGCGGTGCAGGTGAACGGCCATCTGGTGGGCGGCCATCGGGGCGGCTACTGGCCCTTCACACTGGATGTCACCGCCCAGCTCAACGATACGGGCCGCAACAGCCTGTGGGTGGCCGTGCAGGACCCCACGGACAGCGGCACGCAGGCACGGGGCAAGCAGACCCTGAAGCCCGGCGGCATGTTCTATCCGGCCCAGAGCGGCATCTGGCAGACGGTCTGGATGGAGCGTGTGCCGGAAAACTACATCCAGTCGCTCACGGTCACGCCGGACTACGATGCCCGCACCGTGACCGTGAAAGCCCATACTTCCATGCCCGGAGGTGCAGTGAACCTGTGGGCCGTGGTGCGGGCCGGGGGCGTGACCATTGCCGAGGACTGGGGCAGCGACGAAGCGGACCGGGACGGCGAGGTGACGCTGAACATCCCGGAGGAACATTTCTTTCCGTGGAGCCCGGATACCCCGTTTTTGTATGACCTGACCGTGGGCACCACGCAGGGAGGGGAGGAGCAGTTCGACACCGTGCACAGCTACTTTGCCCTGCGCAAGTGGAGCTGTGAGCCGGATGCGCGGGGCGTGCTGCGCTTCTGCCTGAACGGAAAGCCCATCCTGCTCAACGGCCTGCTGGACCAGGGCTACTGGCCGCAGGGCCTGTATACCCCGCCTTCCGATGCGGCGGTGGAGCGGGAGCTGAGCGAGGTGAAAGCGCTGGGATTCAACCTGCTGCGCAAGCACGCCAAGATCGAGCCGCAGCGCTGGTACTACCACTGCGACAGGCTGGGCCTTGTGGTCTGGCAGGACATGGTGAACGGCGGCAGCAGATACAACCTGTGGTTCGTCACCTACCTGACCAATGTGCTGCAGCCCCTTGTGCGCCGCCTGCCCGACGCAGAGCCACTCTGGGGCCTGCTGAGCCGCGGAAAAGCATCCAGCCGGGAAACATACCGCAAAGAGCTGCAAGCCACCGTGGAAGCCCTGCGCTGCCATCCGTGCATCGGCTGCTGGGTACCCTTCAACGAAGGCTGGGGCCAGTTTGATGCGGCCAGGGCAGTGCAGGCCATCCGAACGCTGGACGATACCCGCCTTGTGGACGAGGCCAGCGGTTGGTATGATCAGGGCGGCGGAGATGTGTGCTCCATCCACAACTATTTCTATCCGCTGCATGTAAAGCCCGGAAAGCGCACTGTGGCCCTGAGTGAATACGGCGGCATTGCATGGCCCATGCCGGGACACGAAGCACCGGGCAAAACCTACGGCTACGGCACGGCCAAGAGCCGCGCAGACCTGACCGCCCGCTGCAAAAAGCTGCAATTGGGCACGGTACTGCCGCAGCTCAAAAAAGGACTCTCGGCGCTGGTGTACACCCAGCTGACGGATGTGGAAGATGAGGTGAACGGTCTGTTCACCTATGACCGGGCCGAGATCAAGCCGGATGCCAATGCCGTCCGCTCGGTGAATGCTGCCCTTGCCGCAGAGTTTGCAAAAGTGACGCGGTGAAAGAAAAAACTCCCTCAGTCATCGCGCAGCGATGACTGAGGGAGTTTTATGTTACAGCAGCTCTCAGCTGTTGGCGCTGTTGTTCACGATCTTTTTGGCGGGCAGTTTGTTCATGGCAGAGCTGTCCAGATCGTGTGCCAGCTCTGCACCGCCTGCGGCCAGTGCGTCGTCCAGCTCGCCGCCCTTCATATCGCTCAGGATCTGGCTGCGCAGGTCGTCCAGCGAGGAAACGCTCAGCGGGTCTACACGCACCATCAGGAGCAGGGTGGAGCCGTTGATCTGCACAGCAGCGGCTTCGCCGTAGGAAAGGCTGCGCAGAGCATCGGCTGCGCCATCCTGCGTAAAGGCCGAAGCAACATCGCTCTCGGTCAGCAGCTCGGTCTGGACGCTGGCGCTGTCGTCGGAAGTTTCGCTGTCCAGCACAGCGTAGATGTCCGGCAGGGCATTCTGTGCGGCCTCATGCAGGGCACTCACCTGATCCGAGACCGTCTCGCCGCCTGCGGCGTTGACGCTGTCGGCAGCGGCCTGTGCCAGCTTGAGCATCTCGGCCTTCTGGTCATCGTCCGCAAAGGCGTAGGTGCTGGTATTGTACAGCGGGATGCTGATGTAGCAGATCTCATACATGCTGTCGTCCAGATGGCTGGTCAGCTCGTCGTCCTCCACCGGGGTCTCGCCGTCCGGGCCGTAGACCATATCCAGCAGGGCGGTGTGCTCCACCTGCAGACGTTCATATGCCTTGACGGTCTCCAGACCAATGCCGTTGGCGGTGTAGGTGTCGCCGTACTGGTCCATCATCTGCTGGGCATAACGGTCGGCAGTGGAAAGCTGATCTGCAGTCAGCTCACCGCCCAGTGCCTTGAAGCGGGCATCCACAGCGGCCAGCGTTTCCAGTGTTTCCTGCGTTTTCTGGGCCACGTAGTCGCTGACCACAGCGGTCTCGCCGCTGTCGGAGTCGGTGGTGATGGTCTCCTTCAGGAAGGCTTTTACGTCGGTGGTGTCCTGATCGGTGCCGGCAAGCTGGGCGGCCTGCTGGTAAGCACCGTACTGTGCCAGCAGATACATGCCGGAGGTGATCTCAAAATCACCGATGCTGCCCACGGTGTCCGGGGCGGAAATGGTGCAGCCCACAAGGCTGAACACCAGTGCAAGTGCGCAGATCAGCGCGAGAAGTTTCTTTTTCATGGCAATGCTCCTATGATGTTTATTTTGCTCGGCGGAGGCAAGGATCTCTGCCATCGCCTTGAGGATGCTTTGCAGCAGCTCCAGCGGCTTTTCGTCGGGCTGCAGCGTGACCGAGAGATAGGGCCGGTTGCCTGCACCGGCGGTGACGCGGCCATTGAAGGCCACCAGCAGGCCCCGGATCATGGGCAGCTCCAGACTTTCCAGCTGCAGGGTGAGGGTGTCCTTTTTCTGGGTCACTTCGGTCACGCCCACAGTGCTGGCCTGCACGCGTACCAGCGACACGTTGACCAGATCGCTCACCGAGGGCGGCGGGTCGCCGTAGCGGTCGATGAGCTCGTCCAGCACATCGGCGGCATCCTCTGCCGTCTGGATGGCGGCAATGCGCTTATAAGCTTCAATGCGGCCCGGGCCGTCTGCGATATATTTCTCCGGGATGAAGGCATCCACCCGCAGATCCACAAGGCATTCGCTCTTGTCCCGCCGGATGGGTTCGCCCTTGGCCCGGGCGATGGCCTGCCCCAGCATCTTCACGTAGAGGTCGTAGCCCACGGCCTCCATGTGGCCGTGCTGACTGTGGCCCAGAAGACTGCCCGCACCCCGGATCTGCAGATCCCGCATGGCGATGCGGAAGCCGGAGCCGAAGGCCGTGAACTCCCGGATAGCGGAGAGCCGCTTCTGGGCGATATCGGTCAGGGTCTTGTCCCGCCGGAAGGTGAAGTAGGCATAGGCCTTGCGGCCGGAGCGGCCCACCCGGCCTCTTATCTGGTACAGCTGGGCAAGGCCCATGCGGTCAGCGTCCTCGATGATGAGGGTGTTGCAGTTGCGCACGTCGATGCCGGTCTCGATGAGGGTGGTGCACACCAGAATATCGATCTCGCCGTTCAGCAGATGCTGCCACACGGGGTTCAGCTCTTCCTCGGTCATCTTGCCGTGGGCAATGCCGATGCGTGCGCCGGGCACCAGCTTGCTCACATGGGCGGCGCAGGCTTCGATGTTGTCCACCCGGTTGTGCAGGTAGTACACCTGCCCGCCCCGGGCAAGCTCCTTCTTCATGGCTTCGGCAAGGATGATGTCGTTGTATTCCAGCACAAAGGTCTCCACGGGCTGCCGCTCGATGGGCGGCTGCTCGATGGTGGAAAGGTCCCGGATTCCGCTCATGGCCATGTTCAGCGTGCGGGGGATGGGGGTAGCCGAAAGGGTGAGCATGTCCACCCCGATGAAGTTCTCCTTGAGCTTTTCCTTGTGCTTCACACCGAAGCGCTGCTCCTCGTCGATGATGACAAGGCCGAGGTCATGGAACTTCACGTCCTTGGACAGCAGCCGGTGGGTGCCCACCACGATGTCCACACTGCCCGACTGCAGGCCCCGGAGGGTCTCCTTCTGCTGTTTTGCGGTGCGGAAGCGGGACATCATCTCCACCTTCACGGGAAAAGCTTCCATGCGGGAAAGAATGGTGTTGTAGTGCTGCCACGCCAGCAGGGTGGTGGGGGCAAGGATGGCGCACTGCTTGCCGCCCATCACGCACTTGAAGGCGGCGCGCAGGGCCACTTCGGTCTTGCCCACGCCCACGTCGCCGCACAGCAGGCGGTCCATGGGCCAGCCCTTTTCCATGTCCTGCTTGATCTCGGCGGTGGCGTTCAGCTGGTCGTCTGTCTCGTCGTAGTCAAAGCGGGTCTCAAAGTCCCGCTGCCAGTCGCCGTCCGGCGGGAAGGCGTAGCCCGTGGCCTGACGGCGGCGGGCGTAGAGCTCGATCAGTTCCTGCGCCATCTCCTCGGTGGCTTTTTTTACCTTGGCGCGGGTACGCTGCCACTCGGCACCGCCCAGCTTTGCCAGCTTTACCTTTTCCTCGTCGCCGGGGGCGGTGTAGCGGCTCAGCAGGTCCAGCTGGGTCACCGGAACATACAGCACATCCGAGCCGGAATACTGTACCTTGAGGTAATCTTTCGTGGCGCCCTGCACTTCCAGCCGCTGGATGCCCGCATACATGCCGATGCCGTGGCTCTGGTGCACCACATAGTCCCCGGGCTTGATGTCTGAAAGGCTGGAAAGGGCGTTCTTGTTCTTTTTGCGCTTTTTGGTCTCGGCGGCGGTCTCTTCCTCCAGACCGTGCCTGCGGCTGGACAGCACTGCCGCATGGGCAAACGGAAAGGTGCACCCGGCGGTCAGATGGCCCGGCAGCACCTGTACAATGCCTTTTGTGGGCCGCACATCCCGGCTCATGCTCACGGAGTAGCCCTTGTCGGCAAGGTCGCGGGTGAGGGCGGCGGCACCCTTGGGCGTTCCGGAAAACAGGGTGACGGCATAGCCCTGCGCAATGAGCGGGTCAAGGTCTTCTCGCAGGGAGACAAGGTCGCCGTTCCAGTTGGGGGCGGCAAAGGCCTCGGCGTTGATGAGGTCTTTCAGCTTAAATTCGTTCATGCCGCGCAGGAAGTTCTCGCACAGCAGGGTGCTCTGCTTCTGGGCGGCAGCGGCAAGGTCGTCCATGGTCTGGTAGAGTACATCCAGCCCGGGGCAGAGCACACCCTCTTCCAACAGGCCGGTCAGTTCTTCGCTGCGACGGAACTCGGTGGCCTTCTGGGCATCCCGGATGCCGCCCACCTCGTCCAGAATGAACAGCGGTGTGTCCAGATGATCCAGCAGGGTGGCCGGGCTCGGATAGCGCAGGCCGTAGTATTTATCCATGGCTTCCGGCATCAGGCCGGAGTCCAGCTGAGCAAGGTCGGCTTCCGTGGCCTTTTCCAGTGCGGTGCGGTGCCGGCCGCGTGCCTTTTTGATGGCGGAACGCAGGGCCTCGGCAGTCTCGGCGGTATCGCCGAACAGCACCTCGCGGGCAGGGGAAAGATAGATCTTTTCCAGTGCGCTGTCCCGCCGCTGGGTGAGCAGGTCGAAGGAAGAAATGGAATCGATCTCGTCGTCCCAGTACTCCACGCGGGCAGGCTGGCGCATATCCGGCGCATAGATATCCACGATATCGCCGCGCACACTGAACTGTCCCGGGCCGTCCACCTGACTGCGCCGCACATACCCGGCGGCGAACAGCCGGGCCACAAGCCCCTCACGGTTGTACACCATGCCGGGTTTGAGGGTAAGAGTGTTCTTTAAAAATTCATCCCGGGGCACGGTGTACTGCAACAGCGCTTCGGCGGGCACGCAGACCGCGTTCAGCCGCCCGCCTGCAAGGGAGCCCAGCACCGAAAGGCGGCGGTACTCGTACTCGCGGCCCGCGCCCTCCACTGGGCGCAGCATAAAGTCCCGGGGCGGGAACACGGCGGCAGAAAGGCCCAACGCCTTGAGGTCGTCCGCAAAGTGGGTGGCCTCGGCCTCGCCGGGGGTCACGATGCACAGCACCCGGCCAAGGTCTTTTTGCAGCGCAGCGTACAGCAGGGCACGGCCTGCGGGCGGCAGACCGAACAGCGCGGCAGGGCCGGGCTTTGCAAAGCTGGCGGCGACCTTCTGATATTCCGGTGTGGCCTTGAGTAAGGCTTCGTACATGGAAAAACCTCCTTTCTCGAAACCCTCTCAGTCATCGCTGGCGCGATGCCAGCTCCCCCGAAAGGGGGAGCTTTTGACAAAGAGATTTCGTTTATCATTTAAGGGAAAGTTTATGGGGTGATGCGGAAAAGCTCCCCCCTCGGGGGAGCTGTCGCCGTTAGGCGACTGAGAGGGTTCGTTCCGCTTTACCCGTTATACTTGCTTTGTGCCAGACTCAGCTTGCCGTCCATGATGAGCTTTGCGGCGGCTTCCAGATCAGGGTAGCGGCCGCTCAGAGCCTTGGCATCCTCTGCCGGGAACTTGCCCAGCACCCACGCGGCAAGGTCGTAGTCCGGGTGGGGCTTGGCACCCACGCCGATGCGGATGCGGGGGAAGTTCTCCCCTTCCAAGCGGGCGATGATGCTCTTCAGGCCGTTATGTCCGCCTGCGGAGCCGGAGGGCCGGATGCGCAGCTTGCCGGGGTTCTGGGTGATATCGTCGCACAGAACGATGACGTGGTCGGCAGGAATCTTGAAAAAGCCCGCCGTGGGGGCGATGGAGTCGCCCGAAAGGTTCATGTAGGTCAGGGGCTTGAGCAGCACCACCTTGTGGCCGTCCACTTCGCCCTGACCCCACAGGCCTTCAAATTTGGTTTTGCTGACCGAAATGCCCCACTTGTCGGCCAGATAGTCCAGCGCGGCATAGCCCGCATTGTGGCGGGTGCCGTCGTATTTTGTTTCCGGGTTGCCAAGACCGGCAATCAGCCAGATGTCATTTGTATTCATGAGTGTTATATTTTCCTTTTTGTGATAAATTGTCCGATGCAAGTCCTAAGTATAACATACGCGCGTGCAAAAAGATATACATTATAAGCGAAAAAGATGCACCTGCAAACAAAAACCGCCGCGCAGGGCCATCCTGTGCAGCGGTCTGTACGCGAAAAACGGACAGCTTACTTGCTCTGCTCGTCTTCCAGCTTCTTTTTCTTGGCAATGTAGGCTTCCATCTTGGGCTCTGCCCAGCCCTCAAGATTGGTCTGGCGCTCCCGGGCGATGCCCAGCGCCTGTGCGGGCACGTCCTTGGTGATAGTGCTGCCGGCGGCGGTGTAGGCACCATCGCCCACCTTCACGGGGGCCACAAGGTTCGTGTTGCAGCCGATGAAGCAGTAATCGCCGATCGTAGTGCGGAACTTATCCTTGCCGTCGTAGTTGCAGGTGACGGTGCCGCAGCCGAAGTTGCAGTACTTGCCCACATCGCTGTCGCCGATGTAGGTCAGGTGGCTCACCGTGTTGCCCCGGGCAAAGTTGGAGTTCTTGGTTTCTACATAGGCACCCAGATGCACGCCGTAGTCGGTGACGGTGTTCACCCGCACATGGGTGAAGGGGCCGATGTTGTTGTGAGGGCCGATGTGGCTGCTGTACACCTGACTGGCGTTGACGGTGCTGCCCTCGTCTACGATGCTGTCCTCAATGAGGGTGTTGGGGCCGATGATGCAGCCCGCACCGATGACCGTTCTGCCGCGCAGGATGGTACCGGCCAGAATGACGGCACCCGGGGCGATGACCACGTCCGGTGCGATCTGCACGGTGCGGCTGTCGATGATCACGCCGTTTGCGATGTGCTGCAGCAGAATGACCTCGCGGGCGGCTTCGGCGGCATCCAGCTGCTCACGCGCTGCATTCAGCGCAGCAGAAGAAACAGAATTTTCCATACGATAGATCTCCCTTCCGGCACGGCGGCTCCCGGCGGGTGGATGATAAGGCCCGACCCGGAAAAATGATGCATCCATATCCAAAGATGGATACAACAGAAGCTTTGCGCCGACAAAAAAGAAAAGCTGAAATTACAGGGATAGAAAGTTGTATCCAACAGACGGATAATCCGCGTCAGAAAACGAAAAACCTCTCGAACTTTCTCCCATTTTATACTACCTTAAAACTTGGCAAATTTCAAGGGATTTGCATAAAAAATAACAGACAAATTCGGGATTTTGCATGGTGGAAAGGAATGGATTTTCTGGTATAATAGTTTAGCATTCACAAACAATGTTCATCGGTCGAGTTTTTAAGACAAGGCAAACGATGAGACTGCGGTGCGGCTGTGCTGCAGTCACGAATGGGAGGTAAACAACGCATGAGCAAAAAGTATCTGTACTACTTCAGCGAAGGCAATGATGCTTTCGGCGGCGACAAAGTCACCATGAAGAATACTCTGGGCGGCAAGGGTGCTGGTCTGGCAGAAATGACCGCAGCCGGTATGCCGGTGCCGCAGGGTTTCACCATCACCACCGACGCCTGCACCCAGTATTATGCAGACGGCCGTCAGATCAATGACGAGATCACTGCTGATATCTTTGAGCACCTCAAGGGTCTGGAAGAGATCACCGGCAAGAAGTTCGGCGATAACCAGAACCCCCTGCTGGTCTCCGTCCGTTCCGGCGCACGTCAGTCCATGCCCGGCATGATGGACACCATCCTGAACCTGGGCCTGAACGACGAGGCTGTTGAAGGTCTGGCAAAGAAGACCGGCAACGCCCGTTTTGCATACGACTGCTACCGCCGCTTTGTGCAGATGTTCGCGGACGTCGTTATGATGGTCCCGAAGAGCCTGTTCGAGGTCGAGATCGACAAGATGAAGGAAGCCAAGGGCGTCAAGAACGACGTTGACCTGACTGCTGATGACCTGAAGGAACTGGTCGGTGTCTTCAAGAAGATCTACGAAGAGAACGAGGGCAAGCCGTTCCCCCAGGATCCCCGCGATCAGCTGATCGAGGCTGTCAAGGCCGTCTTCCGCAGCTGGGACAACCCCCGCGCAAATGTCTATCGTAAGATGAACGAGATCCCCTACGAGTGGGGCACCGCAGTCAACGTTCAGCAGATGGCATTCGGCAACTCCGGCGACCGCTCCGGCACCGGCGTTGCATTCACCCGTGACCCCGCCACCGGCGCTAAGAAGCTGATGGGCGAGTACCTGATCAATGCACAGGGCGAGGACGTTGTGGCCGGCGTGCGCACTCCTTCTCCCATCAGCCACCTGAAGGATCAGATGCCTGAGGTGTACGATCAGTTCGTTGAGATTGCGACCCGTCTGGAGAACTATTTCCGCGATATGCAGGATATGGAGTTCACCATCGAGGACGGCCATCTGTACATGCTGCAGACCCGTAACGGCAAGCGTACCGCTCAGGCTGCTCTGCAGATCGCATGTGATCTGGTGGACGAGGGCATGATCACCGAGCAGGAAGCTGTCCTGCGCGTGGAGCCTAAGCAGCTGGATACCCTGCTGCATCCCCAGTTCGACGCTGCTGCCCTGAAGGCCGCCGAGGTCGTCGGCAAGGGTCTGGCAGCTTCTCCCGGTTCTGCCTGCGGCCAGATCGTCTTTACTGCTGAAGAGGCAGAGGAGATGGTCAAGTCCGGCAAGATGAAGAAGGTCGTTCTGGTCCGTCTGGAGACCAGCCCCGAGGATATCGTGGGCATGCAGGTCTCTCAGGGCATCCTGACCGTCCGCGGCGGCATGACCAGCCACGCAGCTGTTGTTGCCCGTGGTATGGGCACCTGCTGTGTCTCCGGCTGCGGCAATGACAACGAGGTCAAGATCGACGAGGAAGCAAAGACCTTCGAGATCAATGGCCACAAGTTTGCCGAGGGCGACTGGATCTCCATCGACGGCTCTACCGGCAACATCTACGGCGAGCAGGTCGCTACCGTGGCCGCTACCGGCAATAAGAACTTCAACCGCTTCATGGGCTGGGCAGACGCTGCTCGTCAGCTGCTGGTCATGACCAACGCTGATAATCCGCGCGACGCACAGCAGGCAGTGGATCTGGGTGCTGAGGGCATCGGCCTGTGCCGTACCGAGCACATGTTCTTCGCAGAGGATCGCATCAAGGCTGTGCGTGAGATGATCTGCGCACGTACCGTGGAAGAGCGCGAAGCTGCTCTGGCCAAGGTCGAGCCGTTCCAGCAGGGTGACTTCGAGGCCATGTACCGCATCATGGGTGAGCGCCCGATGACCATTCGTTATCTGGATCCGCCTCTGCACGAGTTCCTGCCCACCAAGGACGAGGACATCAAGGAGCTGGCTGCCGATATGGGCATGACCTTTGATGACCTGAAGAACGTGGTTACTTCTCTGCACGAGTTCAACCCCATGATGGGTCACCGTGGCTGCCGTCTGGCTGTTACCTACCCTGAGATCGCTGCGATGCAGACCCGCGCTGTGATCAAGGCTGCTCTGAACGTCTCTGCTGAGACCGGCCATGTGATCACCCCGCACATCATGATCCCGCTGGTTGGCGAGGTCAAGGAGCTGAAGTTCGTCAAGGACGTTGTGGTCAAGGTCGCAGACGAACTGATCGCTGCTGCAGGCGTTGATATGAAGTATCAGGTCGGTACCATGATCGAGATCCCCCGTGCAGCCCTGACTGCCGGCGAGATCGCCAAGGAAGCCGAGTTCTTCAGCTTCGGCACCAACGACCTGACCCAGATGACCTTCGGCTTCAGCCGTGATGATGCCGCCAAGTTCCTGGGCGCATACTACGAGAACAAGATCTACGAGAGCGATCCGTTCCAGCATCTGGATCAGATCGGCGTTGGCAAGCTGGTCAAGATGGCTGCCCACGACGGCCGCGAGACTCGTCCCGATCTGGGTCTGGGCATCTGCGGCGAGCACGGCGGCGACCCCACGAGCGTGGAGTTCTGCCACAATGTCGGTCTGGACTATGTCAGCTGCTCTCCCTTCCGTGTGCCTATCGCACGTCTGGCTGCCGCTCAGGCTGCTATCAAGAACCCCCGCAAGTGATTGCGTGAGCGCTTGAGAAAGCACGAATAAAGCATAACAAACCGCCCCGGTTTCCGCAATGGAAGCCGGGGCGGCTTTTTATACAAAAAAGAAATCGTTTTTTTTTGTAGCTTTGATGAATTGGCGCAGAGTCATTGACAGCAGAAGGGCAGAAGCGTATTTCTGAAACAGAAAACGGAACCGGGCTATAAATAGCAGGTTTCTTTACCTTGCGAGGACACTTTCGTTTTGATGAGGCACGACCCGGTGTGCCGCTTTTTTCATTTGCGGAGATAAAATACAAAAAGTACGGATTATAGTACACATTATCTGTTATGCTCGGTACATGGAAGGCACACACCGGAAAAGGAGCAAAAATGCGAAGGACGTTGAATAAAACAAGGTTTTTGGCCGGTAAAACGGACCCGGAAAATACCAGCCTGTGGCTGCCGCTCTGGATGCATCTGTGGGATACGGCGGGCATCATGGAGCGGCTAGTCCGGCAGTGGCTCCCCGAAAGCGTAAAACGGGCCATGGGCTTTGAGCGCGAGGAAGCGTTGCTCGCGCATGCCCGGTTTTTGGGTGGAATCCATGATATAGGCAAGGCTACGGTAGCCTTTCAGGCAAATATCCTGCGCACCCTGCCGGAGGCGCGGCAGCGGCTGGAAACGTTGACGCCGCTGGACTGTCCTGAACAGAACCGCCGGGAGTCGCCGCATGCCCGGGCGGGCGAGGCAGTCCTGCTGTGGGATGACTGCCCCGGCGGGATCGCCTCCATTGTGGGGGCGCACCACGGCAAGCCACAGAGCTGCGCGGCGGTCGATGATCAGTTAGAGGGTTGGGAGAGCAACTACTACCCCAAGGGACAGAAAAAGGTCTGGGAGGACTTCTGGACAGAACTGCTTATGACTGTTTTGCAGGACTGTGGCTTTGACGACACAGCGGAGTTGGATGATCTGAATCCGCAGGAGGAAGTGCTTCTGACCGGACTTCTGATCATGGCAGACTGGATCGCCAGCAATACGGAATACTTTCCCCTGATCCCGGTAGAGGAGTTGGGCAGCATGGAGGATTACCCGGCGCGGGTGGACAGGGCTTGGGAAAAGCTGGCGCTGCCCTTCCCGTGGGAGGCACAGCCGGGCATCGCAGACCCGCAGGAGTTTGCGGTGCGGTTCGGCTTTGCGCCCAATGCAGTGCAGAAGGCTGTTCTGGAGGCTGTGGATACCGCAGCGGAACCGGGCATCCTGATTTTGGAAGCACAGATGGGCGTGGGTAAAACCGAGGCGGCGCTGGCCGCTGCGGAGGTCATGGCCAGCCGGTTCGGGCTGGGTGGTGTCTTTTTCGGGCTGCCCACACAGGCCACGGCAAACGGCATCTTTCCCCGGCTGCTTGGCTGGGCAGACACACAGTCTGAGGAGACGCTGCCGCAGGCTATAAAGCTGGCACACGGCATGGCAGAACTGAACGAGTGCTATCTGCGGCTGCAGGGGCGCGGGGTGCAGTTGGAGGAGGACGCGCAGGAAGCGCATCAGGTGCAGGTACACCAGTGGTTTCGGGGAAACAAGCAGGCACTGCTGGCAAACTTTGTGATTGGCACAGTGGATCAGTTGCTGCTGGCGGCACTTGCCCAGAAGCACGTTATGCTGCGGCATCTGGGGCTTGCAGGCAAGGTGGTCATTATTGACGAGTGCCACGCCTACGATACCTACATGAACTGCTATCTGGACCGCGCACTGGAATGGCTGGGCTGGTACAAGGTGCCGGTCATCCTGCTGTCAGCCACCCTGCCTGCCCGGCGGCGCGCGGAACTGGTCGAGGCTTACCAGCAGAAAAAGGCTGTCCCGGACGCCCCATGGAAAACCAGCTGCGGCTATCCGCTGCTGACATGGACGGACGGCGCAGAGGTAAAGCAGACGGCCATCCCACCAGACGCACCCGGTAAAACGGTGCAGCTGACCACGCTCACAGAGCCGGAGCTGCCCGCGCTGCTGCGCCGGAAGCTGGCAGAGGGCGGCTGCGCGGGAGTGATCGTCAACACGGTCAAAAAAGCGCAGAAGATCGCGCAGCTGCTGCGGGAAAGCCTGCCGGACAAAGAGGTGCAGCTGTTCCATGCGCAGTTCCTGATGCCGGACCGCGCAGCGCGGGAAAACCAGCTGATGGCACGCATTGGCAAGGGCTCTGAACCGGAGCGCCGGAACGACCTGATCGTGGTGGGCACGCAGGTGATGGAGCAGTCGCTGGACATTGATCTGGATGTTCTTGTTACAGAGCTTTGCCCCATGGATCTGCTGTTGCAGCGCATCGGACGGTTGCACCGTCACCGCCGCAGCCGCCCCGCCCCATTGCAGCAGGCCTGCTGCGCGGTGCTGGACACCGGGGAAGATGCCTTTGATGCGGGCAGCGAGGCGGTATATGGACAGTGGCTGCTCTGGCGCACCCGGAAGTTTCTGCCCCGGAGCATCCGGCTGCCGGAGGAAATCTCTCCGCTGGTGCAGCAGGTCTACGGCTGGGAGCGGGAAGCTCCCGGTGGAGCGCAGGGGGAGGAAATGCGCTGCGTATATGAGCAGACGCAGGAGAAAAAGAAAGCGCGCGCCGAGGCGTACCTTGTGCCGCAGCCGGAAACGCACCGGCTGGCGCAGTTGAATACGCTGGACGACTGGATGCAGAACGAGGGTGCCCGCTCCGACCCGGCAGCGCGGGCAGCAGTGCGGGACGGCGACCCCTCGGTAGAGGTGCTTATAATGCAGTGTCGGGCAGACGGCAGCATCCACTTTCTGCCGTGGCAGGAGGGTGGCAGCGCCGTAGCTGCTGACAGCCCGCCCCGCCGGAAACGGCACTGAAGATTGCCCGGCAGAAGCTGCGGCTCCCGGCGGTGTTCGGCAAAGCGTGGAAGGTGGATAGGGTCATCCGGGAGTTGGAAGCGGATAACCGCAGCCGCCTTGCGGCGTGGCAGCTGTCTCCGCTGCTGCACGGAGAGCTGGTGTTGCTACTGGACGAAAACCTGACCGCCATCTTGCGGGCATGGAGCTTTGTTATGACCGTGAAAACGGCCTGACCTACCAAAAGGAGGAAACGGATGAAGGAGATCGAATTTAACCTGTTGACGGAGCCGTGGGTCCGGGTTCGTCGGCCAGACAATACGGTGCAGGAAGTTTCTTTGACGGACGCACTGCTCCATGCGCAGGATTATGTGGATCTGGCAGGCGAAATACCCACGCAGGATGCCGCCATGCTGCGGCTGCTGCTGGCGGTGCTGTTTACCGTGTTTTCCCGCGTGAATGCAAAGGGAAAACCCCAACCGCTGGCACAGAGCGATGATGCACTGGAGCGCTGGAGCGAGCTGTGGCAGCTTGGGCATTTCCCGGCAGAGCCTGTCCGGGACTACCTGGAGCAGTGGAAGGACCGCTTCTGGCTGTTCCACCCGACACACCCCTTCTGGCAGGTGCCGACCCTTAGCAATGGCATTGAGTTTGACGGAAAAAAGTTGAACGGGGAACGAGCGGAAAGCGGTAATAAAACGCCGTTATTTCAGAACATTTCAAAAGCAGAATGTGCGGTACTCACCTATGCACAGGCAGCTCGATGGCTGATTTATCAAAATGGATACGATGAACGCGGCGGCCGCCCGAAGGCTGGCAATAAGCCAAGGCATGGTGTTGGTTGGCTGGGGCAGATTGGGTTTGTGGCTGTTAAGGGGAAAAATCTGTACGAAACGCTGCTGCGGAATATGGCGTTTTCGACAGAGCAGGATGCTCTACGGGAAAAGCAACTGCCTTGCTGGGAGCGGGAGCACGCCAGAACGGAACAGAGCGTTGAGATTGTGATGCCGAAAAATCAGGCAGAACTTTTGACCCTGCAATCCAGACGCATTTTGCTGATACGCTCAGAAGAAATGCCCGGTGTAGTCGGGTATGAGGTGTTGGGCGGAGACTATTGGGACAGCGAAAATGCGTTTGGCGAGCAAATGACTCTTTGGCGCAGAACATCGAAGGAAAATGAAAAGGTGACCTATGAACCGCAACAGCATGAGATGGGAAAGCAGCTGTGGCGAGAACTTCCCGCCATGCTGGACCCGGAGGGCCGTAAACCGGGTGTTCTGATATGGAATCAGAAGCTGCAAAGTCTGCGAATCCTGAGCAAAAAAGAACAAATCGTGATTAGTGTGGTCGGAATACGATATGACGATCAGGGAGCATCTGTTAAGGATGTGTATACTGACCAGTTGGAAATGCAACTTGCAACGTTAAACGATCTTGGCCGAAAATGGACGGTGCGGATAAGCCGGGAAGTACAGCGCTGTGAAGAAACTGCCAAAAACATTGGCACACTGTGCGTGGAACTGAAGCTTGCCGGGGGATTGGACTACAATAAAGTGAAAGGGTTCAAGGATAAGCAGAAGGTAACGGAGGACGCCCGTGCACAATTCTACTTTGCAGTGGATCAGCCTTTCCGGCAGTGGCTGCAGGCGATCGACCCGGAGCAGGACGACCCGGATGAGGCAGCGCTGCGCTGGCAGGCGCAGGCGCGAAACATCGCGGAAAAGCTGGGAAAACAGATGGTGATGGAGGCCGGAAATGCCGCCCTGAAGGGACACCGCATTGTGGTGGATAAGGATAAAAAGACCGAGCGCACCATCCTGTATACCTCGCCAAAGGCCTATAATCGTTTCCGCACAAGGCTTTGGGAGATCTATCCCAAAACAGAACCATAAAGGGGGAATTGTATGAAAACACAGGACGTCAAACTGTATGCGGCGCAGCAGCTGCACAGGCTTCAGGCTCTGCCGGACAACCAGCGGCGGGCAGAACTGGCAAAGCTGCGTCGGGGCATCGGCCACGCACCCGGCGATCTGCCGGAACTGTGGGGAAGCTTTTTGCTGGAAATGCCGGAAAGCTTTCAGGGCCGCAGTGCTCCCTCGGCGGCAGAGTGGGCGGTCTACCTCGCCCTGACCCTGTATGCTATGCATCAGCAGGGGAACGACCGCCTTATGAACTGCCCCGGCAACACGCTGGGGCGTGCGGTGCGGCAGCTGGCAGAGCGGAACAGTGCCGGACAGGACTGGACCGAGGCCAGTGTGCTCCGGCGGTTCAATGCGCTGGCCACCGCAGAAGAAATTACCGAGATCAGCTACCATCTGCGGGGCATGATCCAGCTGCTGAGCGCGGCAAAGGATGGCGGCATCCCGCTGGACTATCCGCAGCTTGCGGCAGACTTGTATGAATTGCAATGCACCGACCCGCGATATGCGCAGACCCCCGCCAATGTTCGTCTACGGTGGGGACAGGACCTGTACCGCGACCCAAAGCCTGCACCGGATGAGAAAGAAAAGGAGAATTGATCATGAATAAGCGCCTGTATGTTGATTTCCACATTTTGCAGACCGCCCCGCCCAGCTGCATCAACCGGGACGATACCGGCAGCCCAAAAACGGCAGTGTACGGCGGTGTGCTCCGCGCCCGGGTGTCCTCACAGGCATGGAAGCACGCCATGCGTGCGGCCTTTGCGGAGAATGCTCAGCTGGACGTGGGCAAGCGCACTAAAAAGGCCGCAGAACTGGTGAAGGCGCAGATCCTTGCACTGGCCCCGGAACTGGATGCGGACAAGCTGGCAAAAAAAGCGCTGGAGAATGCGGGCATCAAGAGCGACGATAAGGGCACCAAGGCACTGTTCTTCATGAGCGCTGCGCAGGCAAAGGCATTGGCAGAGCTGGCTGTGGAGGGCTCTGCGGATAAAAAGCAGTATCGGGATGCCCTGAAAGCGGCGCCCTCGATGGACATGGCGCTGTTTGGCCGCATGGTGGCAGATGACCCTTCTCTGAACTATGACGCCGCTGCGCAGGTGGCGCACAGCATCTCCACTCATGCTGTGCAGAACGAGTACGATTACTTTACCGCCGTGGATGACTGTCAGGCAGAGGACAACGCCGGTGCAGGCCATCTGGGCACGGTGGAGTACAACTCCTCCACCCTGTACCGCTATGCCACAGTGAACGTGATGGAGCTGGCCGGGCAGCTGGGTGCAGCGCAGACCGCGGAAACGGTGCGGGCCTTTGGTGAGGCGTTCCTCTTCTCCATGCCCACCGGCAAGCAGAACACCTTTGCAAACCGCACTCTGCCGGATGCGGTATATGTGACCCTGCGGGAGGATCAGCCGGTGAACCTGTGCGGCGCATTCGAGCGTGCCGTGCCCCGCAGTGCGCAGGGGTATGCCGCGCCTTCCAAGGCGGCACTGGCACAGTATGCGCAGCAGATGTACAGCAGCTTTGCCGAGGCCCCGGCGCAAAGCTTTACCGTGGGCAGCGGGCTGGAGGAACTGGCTCCGGCGCAGACGGCAAAGGCTATGCTGGACGCACTGGAAAAGGCTGTCCGGGATGCACTTGCCGGAAATGAGGTGGGGTAATGGCAACGCTGTTGCTTCGGCTGGCAGCGCCTTTGCAGGCGTGGGGCGCGGACTCCAAATTTGAGACCCGCAAGACCAATCGGGAACCCACCAAGAGCGGCGTGATCGGCCTTTTGGCGGCAGCTCTGGGGCTGCGGCGGGACGAGCGCGAAGCACTGCTCCGATTGACCGGGCTGCGGTTTGGCGTCCGCGTGGAGCGGGAAGGGCAGCTGCTGGTGGACTACCACACGGCAAAGACGCAGGATGAAAAGACCTCTTATGTGACCTACCGCCATTATTTGCAGGACGCCGTGTTTCTGGCCGGTATTGAAAGCGAGGATGCCGCCCTTTTGCAGCAGCTGCAGCAGGCGCTGCTACACCCGGTGTTTCCGCTGTATCTCGGCCGCCGCTGCTGCCCGCCTACCCTGCCGCTCTGTCTGGGAGTACGCCCGGGCAGCTTGCAGGAGGTGCTGCAAGCGGAACCGCCCCTGTGTCCGGGACGGCAGAGCCGGATCTTGTTGGACGCCGACCCGCTGGAGCCGGGCACGGCTCCGCAGCGGGATGTGCCGGTGAGCTTTGACCCGCATCATCGGCAGTACGGTTACCGCTCGGTACGGGAGCTTTGGCAGAAAGTGCCGGACAGCCCGGAGACTACGGAGCACGATCCGTTCCGGGAATTGTAAAAAGGGGGGCGAGAGAATGTATTTATCACGGGTAGAACTAGATCCCACCCGCCGCAGCACCATGGCTGCGCTGTCGGCACCGCAAAAACTGCATGGCGCAGTGGAAAGCGCTTTTGCAGGGGAGCGCCGCCGCAGACTGTGGCGGTTGGATCGTCTGGGAGAGCGGTTGTATCTGCTGCTGCTCAGCGAAGATGCGCCAGAGCTGTCCGGCGTGGTGGAGCAGTTTGGCACCGGAGCGGCTGCGGAGACACGCAGCTACGACCCGCTTTTGCAGCGGGTGGAGCCGGGCAGCTGCTGGCAGTTTCGGCTGACCGCAAACCCCACCAAAAGCTGCAAAGACCCCCAAAACCACGCAGCGCGGGGAACTGTAGCCGCACATTGCACGACACAGTACCAGAAGCAGTGGCTGTTGGAGCGCGCCGCAAAGCACGGCTTTGCCCTGCGGGAGGAGGAATTTACCGTGACCCGGGTGCAGTGGCAGCACTTTGCCAAGCACGGCACCCGGCCGGTGACCCTGTTGGCAGTGACCTATGAGGGCATTTTGCAGGTGACCGATGCAGAGCAGTTCCGGGCACTGCTGTGTCAGGGCATGGGGCGCGGCAAGGCCTATGGCCTTGGACTGATGACCGTTATGCGCGGAGGAAACTGAGATGGACGAGATGCCGGGCATGATCCGGCCGGACCTGCAGGCGCTGCCGCAGGTGAAAGACCGGATGACCTTTCTGTATCTGGAACACTGCACCCTTGGCCGACAGGACGGCGCAATCACCGTTACAGACGAAAAAGGGATCGTTCAGATCCCGGCGGCGGGCATCTCGGTGCTGCTGCTGGGGCCGGGTACACGGGTGACCCACCGTGCCATGGAACTTATGGGTGACACGGGCGTGGGTGCTGTCTGGGTAGGTGAGCACGGTGTGCGGTATTACGCCCATGGCCGTCCCCTGACCACCCACTCGCAACTGTTGCTGCGGCAGGCAGAGCTTGTCAGCAACACCCGCAAGCACCTGGATGTGGTACGCAAGATGTATCAGCTCCGTTTCCCGGACGAAGATATCTCCCGGCTGACGATGCAGCAGCTGCGGGGACGCGAGGGCAGCCGTGTGCGGCAGGTATACCGCAAAGCTTCCAAGGATACCGGTGTTCCGTGGAGCGGCCGACTGTACCGCCCGGAGGATTTTGCATCGGGAGATGCCGTCAATCAGGCGCTTTCTGCCGGGCACGCCTGTTTGTACGGTCTGGCGCACGCGGTGATCGTGGCATTGGGCTGCGCCCCGGGTCTTGGCTTTGTTCATGTGGGGCACGAGTGCTCCTTTGTGTACGATATTGCCGACCTGTACAAGGCCGAGGTGACCATTCCCATCGCCTTTGAAGTGGCGGCACAGGCTCCGGACGACCTGCCGGCCGTAGTGCGCCGCCGGGTGCGGGATGCCATGGTAGAGCATCATATTTTGGAGCGCATGGTGCACGATATCCGGTATCTGCTCCTGAATGCGGATGAGCGGGAACAGGAGCCGGAAGCTGTTTATCTGTGGGACAACAAAGTGGGCACTGTGGCCAACGGCATCAATTATTTTGAAGAAGAGGGTGATGAAACATCGTAGTTCTCACCATGACGAACTGCCCGCCAAAACTGCGCGGGGATCTGTCCAAATGGTTGTGCGAGATCAACACGGGCGTTTATGTGGGCAATGTGAGCAGCCGCGTGCGGGATGCCTTGTGGGAGCGGGTGTGTCAGAACCTGAAAAACGGACAGGCAACACTGGTGTTCACCACGGCGGGAGAGCAGCGGATGGATTTTCGCACCCACAATACCGCATGGGAAACCGTGGACTTTGACGGGATCAAACTGATGCGACGACCGCTGCCGCAGGCCGAACAAAACCAAATCGACCTGAAACCCGGGTTCAGCAAAGCGGCACAGCAGCAAATGGTGCGGAAAGCGGGCAGAACAAAGCCGAGCACAGGCAATTACACCGTGATCGATCTGGAAACCACCGGCCTGAAAGCCGCGTCCGATTCCATCATCGAATATGGAGCGCTGCGGGTCCGGGACGGTGTACCGGTGGAGGAGCTGACCATGCTGGTCCGCGTGGAAGAAAACGTTCCGGCAGAGATCACAGCCCTGACAGGACTCAGCGCTGCGGAATTGCAGCAGGGAACAGAACCACGGGAAGCGCTGAATAGCTTTTTGTTGTTTATTGGCAAAGACCCACTGGTGGGACATAATATTGCCTTTGATCTGGAGTTTCTGCGCATGACCTGCAAACGATATGGCTTTCCGGCACCGACCAACCGCCAGATCGACCTTGCACAACTTGCCCGCCGAAACCTTACAAGGATCGCAAATTATAAGCTGGTGACGCTGGCACAGCATTTTCAGCTGGCAGAAAAAGTGGAGCATCGCGCCCTGCCGGACTGCCGTCTGATACAACAGGTTTATTGCAAACTGAAGGAAACAGCGGTACAATAGCAACAGGAGGCACGGTGCTACGGGATCTTTTTAGTCTTTTCCCCGCACATGCGGGGGTGATCCTTTGGGGCAATGGAAATGTGCAAATTGCACAAGCGTTTTCCCCGCACATGCGGGGGTGATCCCATATGATGATGACCACGTACCGGGAATGATTCCTTTTCCCGCACATGCGGGGGTGATCCCGTGTCACCAAAAACAACGAAAAAACGTGGTCTTTCCCGCACATGCGGGGGTGATCCTAGAGCCGGCGGTGGAGCAGGAAGGAGCAAATACTTTTCCCCGCACATGCGGGGGTGATCCTAGTTCCATTTC
>ENA-OQJC01000003-OQJC01000003.1-human-gut-metagenome-genome-assembly--contig:-NODE-3-length-57277-cov-3.839388_pt1 | contig 57277 bp, 51 predicted proteins | sample MGYA00242600_ERZ504766 | MGnify/ENA primary metagenome ERZ504766 (study PRJEB26092, sample SAMD00036364) | human gut metagenome | host: Homo sapiens | study: EMG produced TPA metagenomics assembly of the...
TCTGCTTGAGCAGCGCGTCGGTGAGCTGTAAATAGAGTTGGCCGTTTTTCGTGTGTATCGAGCATTAGAGCCTCAGTTTGCATGTTGGTTATACCTGATGGTTGCCTCAGTCGGGATGCCTTGATGGTGTCGCCGGAAGCAGCGGCACCAGAAGCTGCGGTAGAGGCGGAAGCAGCAGTGCTGTTGGAAGAACCGCCGCATGCAGTCAGAACGCCGGCTGCAGCAACAACACCTGCAGCGGCCAAGAAATTACGACGAGAAATCATCTTTTTCATAGTGAATATCCTCCTTAGGAGCATTCGTGCTTCAGTATAAAAACGGAAGCAAGGCCCTCTTTCCCTCAAAGCGACCTTGCTTCGTTATCAATATTATAGACCTGTGAGCCAAAATCCGCAATTCACAAACCGTCCATACTTTCAGGGGCATTTTGTGGATTTTGTTGCCAAAATAGCCAAAAGCAATGGGTCTGTTTTGTGCACTATTTCAATCGCTTCATTTTGTTTGTGTGTCAGGTGAACTCAATTCACAAGTTGCAAAAGGGTTACAGGGTCTCCATTTCGGCATCTGCGGCGAACTCGGCCTCTGCACGTGCCTCGGCAGCTTTGCCCTCTGCTTCCGCTTTGGCCGGAGACTCTGCAAGGACCTTGCGGATGGCGGTGAAGTAGAACACCAGCGACAGGCCGGTGCCGATGCACCAGCCCACGGGCCATGCCATCCAGATGCCCGTGCTGCCCAGAGCAGTGCTGCTCAGCACAATGGCGATGCCCACGCGCAGGATCAGGTCGGAGAAGGTGGCGATCATAAAGCGCACCATCATGCCGCAGCCGCGCAGGATGCCGTCAGTGACCAGCTTGAGCGACACCACAAAATAGAAGGGAGACAGGATGCGCAGGAACAGCATACCGGTGTCGATGGCCGGACCCTGCGGGTCATTCATGAACAGCAGCAGTAGGAAGCGGCCGAAGAAGAAGTACAGGAGCACGATGGGCACGCAGATGATCCACACCAGATTGCGGCCTGCGCCAAAGCCCTTGTGCACACGGTCCATCTTGCCCGCGCCCATGTTCTGGGAGGTGTAGTTGGAGATGCCGTTGCCCAGCGTGGTAAAGGAAGTGATGACCATGTTGTTCAGCTTGACGGCTGCAGAGTAGCCTGCAATGACGCTGGCACCAAAGGTGTTGATGACGCTCTGCAGGATGATGTTGCCCACAGAGACGAAGCTCTGCTGCAGGATGCTGGGAATGGCTACTACGGCCACCTTGCCCAGCATGTTCCAGGAGAACAGCACGACCTTGTTCTTGGATTTGAAGGCACCGATGCGGCGGAACACCACCACCATGGCCAGCACGCAGCTCACGCCCTGGCACAGGAAGGTGGCCCATGCCACACCGGCTACGCCCATCTTGAGACCGGCCACGAACAGGATGTCCACGCCGATGTTGGACAGGGACGAGACTGCCAGAAAATAGAAGGGCGTTTTGCTGTCGCCCAGAGCGGAGAAGATGCCGGTGGCGATGTTGTAGAAGAACATGAAGGGCAGGCCCAGCACGTAGATATCCAGATACAGCGAAGAATCCGCAAGGATCTCCTCCGGGGTGTTGATGAGCTCCAGCAGGCTGTGGCAGCCCACAAGGCCGATCAGCATCAGCACGGCGCACAGCACGGCAGAGCCGATCAGGGAAGTGTAGACCGAAGTCTTCATCTCATCGTAGTCCTTTGCGCCAAAGTAGCGGGACACGATGACCGAGCAGCCAATGTTGCAGCCAAAGGCAAATGCAATGAAGATCAGGGTGATCTCGTAGCTGTTGCCCACAGCAGCCAGTGCATTCTCGCCGATGAACTTGCCTGCAACAAGGCTGTCGGCAATGTTGTACAGCTGCTGGAAGATGATGCTGCCGAACATGGGCAGGCAGAACTGCCACAAAACCTGTGACGGCTTGCCGACCGTCAGATCCTTATTCATATAGAAAATACCTCCTCTATCTACCATAAAGAAACATATTAGAACCAAAAACAGTATAGAGTCGTCCTGACAAAAAGTAAGAAAAATTTTAGTATATCTGCCATATGAAATTAATATGATAAGCATGATGCATCCCCGCTGCTGCCAGTGGGCAGACTGTAAAGACCAGCTGTTTCCTGCTTTGCCGGAATGTTCTGCCCCATCAGCTGCCGTTTTTTGCCCCTTAAAAAGTTTACATCCACAAACATGCGCATCGGCTCTTGCACCGGGCCGGAAAGCGTGGTAGGATACTATTGGTTAGTTAGACACAACTATCATAATTGGCCGTCACCCGTCTGCCCGCCCCGGGCAGCACAGGGAAGGAAATGATATTCAGGAGGTTTTCGAGATGAACTATCTGGAAATTGAATCTGTTGTAGGCCGCGAGATCCTGGACTCCCGCGGCAACCCCACCGTGGAAGCGGAGATCACGCTGGCCGACGGCACTGTGGCACGCGGCTGCGCACCTTCCGGCGCATCCACTGGTGAGTTTGAAGCTCTGGAGCTGCGGGACGGCGACAAGGGCCGCTATCTGGGCAAGGGCGTGACCAAGGCTGTTGAGAACATCAACACCGTCATTGCTGATGCTGTTGTGGGCATGGATGCCTCCGACATCTACGCCATCGACGCTGCCATGATCAAGGCCGACGGCACCAAAGATAAATCCAATCTGGGCGCAAACGCCATTCTGGCCGTGTCCATTGCCGCCTGCCGTGCAGCCGCTGCTTCTCTGGATATGCCGCTGTACCGCTTTCTGGGCGGTGTGAACGGCAACCGCCTGCCCGTGCCCATGATGAACATTCTGAACGGCGGCGCACACGCCACCAACACGGTGGATACGCAGGAGTTCATGATCATGCCGGTGGGTGCGCCCTCCTTCAAGGAAGCTTTGCGCTGGTGCGCGGAGGTCTTCCACGCTCTGGCTTCCATCCTGAAGGCCAAGGGTCTGGCTACCTCTGTGGGCGATGAGGGCGGCTTTGCCCCCAACCTGTCCAGCGACGAGGAGACCATTGAGACCATTCTGGCCGCCATCGAAAAGGCCGGTTACGTGCCCGGCAAGGACTTCATGCTGGCTATGGATGCCGCGTCCTCCGAGTGGAAGAGCCCCAAGGGCAAGGGCTTCTACAAGCTGCCCAAGGCCGGCACCGAGTTCACCTCCAGCGAGCTGATCGCACACTGGAAGAGTCTGGTGGAAAAGTACCCCATCATCTCCATCGAGGACGGCCTGGATGAAGAGGACTGGGAAGGCTGGCAGGAGATGACCCGCGAGTTGGGCGGCAAGGTCCAGCTGGTGGGCGACGACCTCTTTGTGACCAACACCGAGCGTCTGGCCAAGGGCATCGGGCTGGGTGCAGGCAACGCAATCCTGATCAAACTGAACCAGATCGGTTCTGTTTCCGAGACGCTGGAAGCCATCAAGATGGCTCACAAGGCCGGTTACACCGCCATCAGCTCTCACCGCTCCGGCGAGACCGAGGACACCACCATTGCCGATCTGGCCGTGGCGCTGAACACCTGCCAGATCAAGACCGGTGCTCCCAGCCGTACCGAGCGTGTTGCAAAGTACAACCAGCTGCTGCGCATTGAGGAGCAGCTGGGCGGCAGCGCCGTTTACCCCGGCATGGCAGCTTTCAACGTAAAGCGCTGAAGCTGTTGAAAACCAATTGATCTTCCGGCACCCGTACTGCTTTTGCAGCGGCACGGGTGCCGTTTTGCTTTCTCCCAATTTTTTCCTGCAATCCGCTGTTCTGCCCAGCCGTGTTCCATGCATGCCGGGCATTTTGGCCCGAAATTGCAAAAAAAGGAGCAAAACATTCATGTTATCTACTCTGATCTCTCTGTACAAGCTGCTGGGCACCGGCGATTTTGTAAAAGTGCTACTGATCCTGCTGAAGGGGCTTTTCGGCTGATGCAAAGCCGCCCTTCTCACTGCGGAAACGGGACTGCCCTACCGGCGGTCTCTTTTTTTGTCCTTCTCACTTTACTTTCTTAAAAAAATAATGCCATAATGAAACCAGTATTTTCCGGTTTAAAAGCCGTGCCCTGTACTGGGAAATCAGGGCCAGAATCCAACAGAAGAGGGGTTTTTTGTTATGAGCAAAACCATCATCCCGGCAAACTATACGCCTGCGCTGAACCTGTACGACACGCAGCGCGCCATTGGTACGGTCAAGCGTCTGTTTGCCGACACCCTGTGCGCCACACTGAACCTGTACCGCGTGTCTGCTCCGCTGTTTCTGGAAGCATCCACCGGTCTGAACGACGACCTGAACGGTGTCGAGCGCAAGGTCACCTTTGATATCAAGGAAAGCGGCATTGAGGCACAGGTGGTGCAGTCACTGGCAAAGTGGAAGCGCAAGGCCCTGAAGGACTACGATTTCCGTGTGGGCAAGGGCCTGTACTGCGATATGAACGCGATCCGCCGCGACGAAGATCTGGATAACCTGCACTCCATCTATGTGGACCAGTGGGACTGGGAAAAGGTGATCCGTCTGGAAGACCGCAACGAGGCTTACCTCAAGAGTGTGGTGCGCTCCATCGTGTCCGCTGTCTGCGCCACCGAGATGAACCTGCACGCCATGTTCCCCCAGCTGCAGGAGCTGCCGCTGCACAGCCCCAACGTCACCTTCATCACCACGCAGGAGCTGGAGGACCAGTACCCGGACCTGACCCCGAAGGAGCGTGAGAACGCCTTTGTGAAGGAGCACGGCACCACCTTCCTGATGAAGATCGGCGCTCCGCTGAAGAGCGGTAAGCCCCATGACGGCCGTGCCCCCGACTATGACGACTGGGATCTGAACGGCGATCTGCTGTTCTGGAACGACCCGCTGCAGTGCAGCTATGAGCTGAGCAGCATGGGCATCCGCGTCAGCCCTGAAAGCATGGACAAGCAGCTGACCATGGCTGGCTGCGACGACCGCCGCGCCCTGCCCTTCCACAAGGCCGTACTGAACGGTGAGCTGCCTTACTCCATCGGCGGCGGCATCGGCCAGAGCCGCCTGTGCATGCTGCTGCTGGGCAGCGCCCACATTGGCGAAGTGCAGGCCAGCGTCTGGGACGCAGCCACCCGCGAAGCCTGCGCCAAGGCAGGCATCCCGCTGCTGTAAGCAGGTTTTCCACACAAAGATTCAAAAGGCAGGATACCACCCTCATGGTGGTACCCTGCCTTTGTTCGTTTTTTGCCTGTATCCGGGGAGAAATTGTTCGAGTCCTGTACCACCACCAAACAAAAAATCCCCAGACGAATGTCTGAGGATTTTTTGTGGTGGAGAATTAGGAACTCGAACGCCAGACCCCCTCGCGTGGGCAGCAGCGTGCCGCTTGCGCCGGTGACGACAGCCACCTTGCCGGTGAGATCGGTATTCAGTTCCATACAGCGTCTCAGCTCCGGTATTCCGCCGGCAGCTGCTCCATGGTCTGCCACTTGTCCATGGCCTCTTCCAGCTTCATGCCCTTGGCCACTGCATCGCGGCGGCAGGCGTTGACCGCCTGGATCTCCTTCATCTTGGCACCGGTCAGGGTGTAGCCCTTCATGGCGATGAGGGTAGCCGCCCATGCCACCATGGGGATGATGCAGAACAGCACGATGACCACCCAGTTCATGCCCGGGGTGTAGGGGTCATACTGGGTGGGCAGGCTCTGCAGGCCCACAAAGCTGACCGCGATGCCCACAACGGTAGCGGACAGGCTGGACACCAGCTTGTCCACCAGACTGAACAGGGTGCCCATGATGCCGGGGATATACTTGCCGCTGCGGTAGGTCTCGTAGTCGGAGCAGTCGGCCACCATGGGGATGGGCATATCGGCGGTGGCGTAGTAGGCACCGTAGCCGATGCCGAAGAAAACGATGAACAGGATGGTGTACAGGTTGATGGAAAGGCCGTTCTCGCCCAGAATGGACAGGGTGAAGGCATCGCCGCGGCCCCAGAGCAGCAGCAGCACCAGCACGCCCACATAGCACACCAGCGCCACGCTGACGTACTTCATCAGGCTGGCCTTCTGGCCCTCTTCTGGCTGGTGCGGACAGTGAGCAGGAAGAAGGGCACGCTGAACACATAGCCCAGCACCATCATGGGCAGGTACAGACCATCGTAGTTGCCCATCATGCAGCCGTACAGCATGCACAGCACGGTGGTGTTGGTGGCGATGGAAAGTGCCAGCTTGCAGCCCGCACCGGCCACCATCAGCCGCTGCATGGGATCGTTGTTCTTGATGATCTGGATGTACTCGCTCACTTTGATCTTCTCGGTCTTTTCGCCGCCGATGCCAAAGTACTTGGGCTGGTCCTTCTCCCAGATGCCGATGACGGCCAGCAGGGTGAGCAGGATGGAGATGACGATGCCCACCGGAGCCAGCGTGCGGAAGAACCCGGCGGAAGCGTAGCCGCCCTCATAGTTCTTGGCAAGGATGGGGGCAAAGAACTGCATGGCACCCATGCCCAGCAGGCTGCCCACCGTGTTGAAGATGGTAAACAGGGGGCGCTGCTTGGGGTCATTGGTCAGCACGGTCTGGCCGGAGCGGGTGCAGCTGGTCTGGAAGGTGTAGCCGATGACCCACACGGCATACAGGGCAACGAACGCAGCGTAGCGCAGCCCCATGGCACTGGCGGGGATGAGCGGGGTAAGGCAGTACAGCACCAGAATGCTTGCTGCCATGATGAGGTTGCCAATGACCATGAAGGGCCGGAACTTGCCGAACCTGCCGTTGGTGCGGTCCATGAGGGCACCGATGATGGGGTCGGTGACGGCATCAAACAGACGCATGCCGGTGACCATCACCGAAGCAAACAGCATGCTCAGGGCCAGCACCTTGCTGCCGAAGGTCGCGATGTAGGAAAGCACCAGCACATAGTACACGTTCGTTGCGCCGTTGTTCAGCGGAAACAGCACCAGCTGGTAGGTTTTGGCGCGGTTCACACTCGACGCCGTTGTTTTTTGTTCGCCCATTGCGGTCTCTCCTTTTGTCTTTGATAAAAAGCGGCAGCCCGCCCCGCCTTCGGGGCAGGCTGCCGTAACATGGGGTCAGGGATCGTGCAGACCGGAATTACTTCTGGTCAACAGCAGGAGCGGTGTCTGCCAGCTCCTTCTTGCGCTTGAGGGCCTTGCTCAGCTGCCATGCGCACAGCACGGTCAGCACAGCCAGCACGGCGATCAGTGCGTAGATCGCAGTCTGCCACCAGGGCAGCACGGTCTTCAGGGTATCGCTTGCAGACCAGCCGTTCATGGCGTTGGAGTTGACCACGGTGTACAGGATGTGATGCATTGCATTGCGCATCTGGGTCACGATGTAGGCATCGTTCTCGTAGTTGGCAGCCTTGGTGGTGTGGATCTTGGGCATCGGGCTGTCCCAGATGTCGGAACCGGCGATCAGGCCGTCCACCAGATCCATGTACTGGCTGGAGCCGGAGAAGTCGGTGATGCACATGCCGCGCATGCCCAGCTCCTCGCGCAGGAAGCCGTTCAGCAGGTTGGAGTTGGCACCGCACCAGGTTGCGCCCCAGCGGTTGAAGCCGGTCATCACGCACCATGCGCCGCCATCCGTGATGGCCTTATCGGCCACTTCCAGATAGATCTCGCGGGCGGTCTGCTCGTTCAGCCAGGTGTTGACACCACGGCGGCTGGTCTCGGAGTCGTTCAGGGCAACGTGCTTCAGGTAGACATACACGCCCTTGGACTGGATGCCCTGCACCTCGGCAGCGCAGATGGTGCCGGCCACAAAGGGGTCCTCGGCGTAGTACTCGAAGTTACGGCCGGAGTAGGCGGTACGGTGCATGTTGATGCCAGGGCCGTACAGGCCGGAGTAACCCATGGCAAGGCAGTCCTCACCGATGCACTTGCCCACTTCGTTGATCAGGTCCACATTGAAGGTGGCAGCCATGACATCCTCGGAGGTGTAGCACATGGCGGATGCACCGCCGGTCAGGGCAGCGGTCAGGCCCTGCGGGCCGTTCTCGTCCTTGGTAGCGGTCTTGCCGATGGAGGCAGCCGCTGCAGTGTTGTGGAAGCCCAGAGTGATGGTGTTGACCATCTCATCGAAGGTCAGCTGATCCAGCAGGGTCTCCCACTGGGGATCGTCGAAGTCCTTGCCGATCATGGAAGCGAGGGTCAGGCCGTTCTTGGCACCCAGAGTGGGCATCTCGACGCTGTCGGCCTCGGTGCCGTCGTACTGGGTAAAGGCCAGATCTGCAGCCAGCGTTTCGTTGGCGGGTCAGGGCAGCAGGCTGGGTGGGAACCGGTGCCGGTCCAGTCAGAGCGGCTCATCCAGGTCACGCTGCCGGGAGCATCGCTGCTCTTGTTGGGGTCGGACTCATCGAACAGGTTGGTGATGGCAGTGCCGTTGGCGCTGGCTGCATAGGTGGTGGTATCCAGTGCCTCGTTGGTCCACTTCCAGACCAGAGAAGCATCGCCGTCCTCGGTCATGCGGCCATTGGTGCCGGCCACGGTGTAGCCCTTGGCAGCAAGGATGTTGTTGACAGCGTTGTGAGAATCGGTAGCAGCGGTGAAGTAGTAGTCACCGGCATCCAGAATGTAGGTCTTGGCGTTGTTTGCGTCGTAGGTGCGCAGCTCGCTCTTCTTCACTGTGATGGTCACATCCTCGGAAGCGCCGGGAGCCAGCACATCGGTCTTGGCAAAGCCGCACAGCTCTGCAGCGGCCTTCTCGATGCCGTTTGCCTTGTCGTAGTCGGTGTAGGGAGACTGGAAGTAGACCTGCACGGTCTCCTTGCCGGAATAGGTCTTGCCGGTGTTGGTGACCTTCAGGGTGACGGTGAAGGCATCGTCAGACTCGGTCACATTGAAGTTGCTGTAAGCAAAGGTGGTGTAGCTGTCGCCGTAGCCGAAGGGATAGGCAACGGTGGTGGCCCAGTCATAGTCGCCTGCCTTGGCAGTGCCCATGACCACATCCTCGTAACGGGTCTCGAAGTAGCGGTAGCCCAGATAGATGCCTTCCTGATAGACGCTGTACATGCCCTGCACATCCGCACCCTCGGTCAGCAGGTTGTACTCTGCCGCGTTGGGGTAAGCCTGGGTGTAGAAGTTGTACATGGCGGGGTTTGCCAGATTGTCGTACAGATAGGTGTCCACCAGAGAGCCGGAGGGGGTCACAGTGCCGGCGAGCAGCTGGCCCACACCATTGATGCCGGTCTGGCCCACATCACCGATCCACATGGCGGCATCGATGCCGTAGTCCTCGCCGCAGATGGCAGGGTTGAGGAAGTCCATTTCCAGTGCGTTGGAGCTGTTGATCAGGACGACGATGGATTTGAAGGTGCCGTTGTCCTTCAGTGCCTTCAGGTTCTTCAGCAGCTCGATCTCTTCTGCAGACAGCTCCAGATAGTTGCCGCTGCCCTCGGAACCGGAGATCCAGCTGTCGTTGGTGCCGTTGGTGCCGCTGGGCAGGTCTGCACCCTCACCGCCGGAGCGGGAGAACACCACGATGGCAGCATCGCCGTACTCGGCAAAGCTGCTCTCGGCGCTGGACAGTGCGCTCCACGGAGCTTCATTGACAGCGTACTGGGTGTTTGCTTCCAGCGTATCCGAGATGGAGGCCGGGGTAATGCGGCTGTAGTTCTTCATCATGCTGTCGGACTTGTACAGATCCCACAGCGTCTGGTTGACCTGAATGCCCTGAGCTTCCAGTGCTTCCTTCAGGTTGGGGGCCTTGCTGGTATCCACGGAACCGGAGCCGGTGCCGCCGTACATCAGATCCACAGAGCCATGGCCGAACAGGCTGACCTTGGCGCTGTCTGCCAGCGGCAGGGCAGCGTTGTCGTTCTTCAGCAGGGCAGCGCCCTCGGCCTCAACGGTGGCGCACAGCTCTGCCTCATAAGCCTCGCGCTCTTCGTCGGAAGCAAAGCCCGCTTTGAAGTATTCGGTATCTTCCGTAGTGTTGCCCTTGATGATCTTATAGGTCGATGCATTCAAAGCAACGTTCAGGGTGGTGGCGTACTGATTTGCGATCATGTTGCCCACGATGGCGGCGATGGTCAAAATTGCCGTCAGTGCAGTGAGTACCGACCACAAACGTACTTTGGATTTCTTGGTATTCATTGGTTCTCCTCCTTTTCATTTATAACAACCGCCAGACAGCGGAATGTCCTTGTTTATACCCAGTTTGCACTCTTGGACTTGGTCTTCACCAGCTTGTAGCTGGGGTTCGGCTCTGCCACATTGCAGAAGGATGCGGTGTCGATGCAGTCGCCTGCAACGGCCTTCAGCTCCACCTTCCCGTGCAGCGGCACGCGGAACCTGAAGATGTGCTCGCCGGTCTGCTCTGCCAGCTTTTTGCCGTCCGCATACAGGGCGACGGTGTGCTGGTTGGAGTAGACCTTGACCTCGATCTCCTTCTCGGTACGGTCGGTGAACCGCTTGGAGCAGATATGGACGAAGTTTTCCTCGCTCCACCATGCTTTATAGAGGTAGAAGCTGTCCTTTTTGGTCTTTCGGTCAAAGGTGACAAGACCCTTGTGGTTCATGCCCGGCTCGCCGCCCTGATCCCGGGCGTCGGCTGCAAAATCGAACATGTTCCACACATGGGTCGCCCACAGCCACGGGTGGCGGTCAAAGCACTTCAGCATATACTCGTGGTACTTGGCCTGATATTCCTCGGTATGGTCGCCCCGGCGGGGGTGGGCACTGTGGAGGTTGGGCATGCCCTCGGCACCGTACTCGGAAAAGCCCAGCGGACGGTTGGGGTATACCAGATGGAAAAAGTCCATCCACAGGTCATTCAGGAACAGGCCCGGCACATACCAGCCCAGATACAGGTTCCAGCTGACCAGATCGGTGATGTGTGCCACCGGGTTGAAGGGGCCGCACATGGCGTAGCAGGCCAGCGTGGTCAGGCGGGTGGGGTCCATCTTGTGGCACAGCTCGTTGAGCACCCGGTGGTTGTCCAGCATATCCGCCTTATCCTTGGTGGAAATAGTGATCTCGTTGGACACACCCCAGCAGACGATGGAGGGGTGGTTGTAGTTCTGGTGGATGAGCTCCTTCATCTGGCTGATGGTGTTTTCCCGGCCATTGGGCAGATGCTCGGAGATGTAGGGGATCTCTGCCCAGACCACCATGCCGTACTGGTCGCACAGGTCGTAGAAATACTGGTCGTGCTGGTAGTGGGCCAGCCGGACGGTGTTTGCACCCAGCTCCCGGATCAGCGCCATGTCCTCATCATGCATCTCCCGGGTGATGGCGTTGCCCAGACCCTTGCGGTCCTGATGGCGAGACACACCGTGAAGGGGATAGGGCCTGCCGTTGAGGAAAAAGCCCTTCTTTGGGTCTACAGAGAAGCTGCGCAGGCCCACCTTGGTGGTCACTTCATCCACCGGCTTGCCGTCCTGCAGCAGACGAACCACACAGGTGTACAGGTATGGGTCTTTGATGCCGTTCCACAGGTGGGGAGCATCCAGATGGAGAAAAGTATTTTCGCCCTCGCCCTTTGCAGCGGTGCGGCCCTCAGCATCCAGCAGCTCCACCGTCACGGTGCCGCTGCCTTCCACCAGCGTTTCCACCTGGATGTCGGCGCTGTTCTCCTGCAGGGCCGGGGTGATCTTCACGCCTGTATCGCCAAAGTGTCCCAGCGCAATGTGGTTTTTGTTCACCACCAGCAGGCTCACATCCCGGTAGATGCCGCCGTAGAAGGTGAAGTCTGCTTTCTGGGGGTAAACGCGGTCGTTGACGCTGTTGTCCACCCGCACCGTGAGCTGGTTCTCTGCCTGAAGCAGCTCCGTGACCTCTGCCCGGAAGGTGGAGTAGCCGCCGTCATGGGTGCAGAGCTGCTGACCGTTCAGTAGCACGGCGGCGCTGGCGTTGACACCCTCGAACTGCAGCCACACCTGCTGCTGTGCCGGGTCGTATACCGGTGCTGCAAAGCGGGTGCAGTAGGTGCAGCAGCCCCGCCAGTAATCGTTGCCGCCGTCCTGACCGTCCCTGGCGTTCCATGTATGGGGCAGCTCTACGGCGGTGGTAACGCCGTTCGGGCCGGTGAACTGCCAGTCCTTCATGAGCTTTGCAATACTACGCATCCGATTCCTCCTGTTTTTGCTGTGGTACAGTGATTTTTTTCGTTTTTTGCTCTTTGTCATTATTTTATCAGAGTGGCCGTATTTCGCAAGATGCGTGCGAAAATCGGTCGTTTTGCGTGCGCATTCGGTTTTGGACTGCCAAATGTGAACTGATATATTTGTAAGTTTTTCACAAGCAGATGTATCCAACAAGCCGCAAAAAGAAAACCGCCGCAGTCCTTCCGTTTCCGGAACTTCTGCGGCGGCTGCCGTTTTCTTAACTTATTTTTGCAGCGGAAAGATGATCTTTTCCGCAAAAAACTCTCCCTGCTCTTCCAAGGTCAAAGTGCCTTTGTACTTCTGCACGATGCGACGGATCACCTTCAGCTCGTATTGTGCAGAGCGGCTTGCCTGCTGTTCCGGCGGGCGCAGCGGGCTGATGATGTTCACCACCACAAAACCCTGCCGCACACAGACCAGCAGATCGATGACCCTGCACTCCGGCCGGGAGACCTGCACCGCGCTTTCCACGGCGTGATCCAGCGCATTGGCAAACATTGCGTACAGATCCCCCGCTTCAAAAAAGCCCAGACAGCTGCCGTTTGCCACGGCATTCAGCTGGATGCCCCGGGACTCGCACAGCAGACTCTTCTCGGTCAGCACCACATCCAGCACCTCGTTGCCGGTGTTGCGGTTCGCGTCATACAGGCGGGCCGCGCGCTCGGCCTCATCAATGCGCTCCGGCGGTACCGCTTCGGGCGACAGCTTGCGGAGATTGGCGATCTGCACCTTCAGCTCATGGCAGCGCTTGTTGATGATCTGCACGTTCTGCCGGGCCACCTGATACTGCTGACGCTGACGCTCGTACAGCAGATTCAGTTCACTCATCTCTTTTTCCATGGCAGACTTCTTGAACAGCTCGCTCTGGAAATACAGCAGGGTGATAAAATAGAACTGCCCGATCAGAATGGTAACGGTAAGGCTCAGCGGAGTATGTTCGGCGCGGGCATTGTCCAGCACGGCGGCCTGCACCATGAACAGGATGCCAATGAAGAACGCGCTGAACAGCTGCCGAGGCCCGATGTTGTATTCTCCTTTATAAGGAAGCTGCCGTGCCAGCAGGATGTACACCGCCGCAAAGAATACCGCCCCGGACAGCAGCTGTACCAGAACCGCCCAAGGGGAAGCCATGTTCAGCGGGTGTCCATACCGGGTAAACTGCAGCTCCAGAAAGCACCAGCTCTCGTAGGCGCACTGCGCGATGAGCAGGCTCCATACTGCGCAGTACAGGGCACCTTTTTTATTGATATCCGTACACAGATAGATCATCCCGCCCAGCAGCGCAAAAAAGGAGATGTAAAGCACCAGCAGCAGGAGCTGCTGCTGCCACAGTGTTGTGGACTGTGCCAGAGGGTCCAGCAGCTGCGCCAGCAAAAGCAGCGGGAGCAGCATCCCGCAGGCGCGCGCCCAGAAATGGGTGCGATGCCGCAAAGGCAGACAAAAGACCAGCGCCGCGCCCCAGCGCAGCAGCGCCCGGAGCAGGCTGTTCAGCAGGGATGTGGTCACAGCACACCTCCCATGTAGGACGCTACTGCGGTAAGAAAGGCCGTGCGCTGCCGTCGGCTGATCTCCAGCCGGTCGTTTTTCACAAGGGCAAAGTCGTTTTCAATGCCCTTGACGTAGGCCAGATTGACCAGATAGCATTGGTTGCAGCGGACAAAATGATACTCGGCAAGCTGCTTTTCGGCACTTTGCAGGCTGGCGCGTGCCGCGAACTCGCCTTTAGAGGTGTGGTAGTACAGCATCCGGCTGTGGGTCTCCAGATAATAGATATCAGCGGTGTCCAGCAGCTGGATGCCGCCGCCCGCCAGCTGCAGCACCACCTGCCCGCCTCTGCGCCGCTGCACCCGCTGGATGGCGCGGGAAAGCTTGGTGCAGAACTGATAATAGTTCACCGGCTTCAGCACATAATCCAGTGCATCCACCTCGTAGCCCCGGATGGCATACTGTGCCATGTTGGTCACAAAGACCAGCACCACATCCGCATCCACGGCCCGGATGGCTTCGGCCGCTCCAAAACCGTCCAGCCGTGGCATCTCCACGTCCATAAAAATAATGTCGAATCCCGGCGTATAGTGCTCTGCGATCTCGGCACCGTCTGTGATGAGACTGATCTCCACCTGCAGGCCTTGCTCCTGCGCATATTGCCGGACGAACCGGTTCAGGCTTTCCCGTGTTTCTTCCTGATCCTCTACGATCGCAATTTTGAACATCCTGCACCCACCTTCTCACTGCGTCTGATCGCCGTATGGCTCTTTTTATTGAAACACACTTTTCTATGAAATGCAATGGAAAACCTTGAGGGGAAAACAGATGCGGTTCTCGTCCTGCTCTGACGTGGGTTAGTGGATGACGCAACAAAAAAGCCCCAGACAACCGTCTGAGGACTTTTGCGGCAGAGCACTGCCAAGGGCAGGCGAACCTGGATTTATTCCAGATACTGCGGCAGATTCCACGCACCTCGCAGCACACGGTGGACCTCCACAGTCTTTATTTCATCGTTGACGCGGTAAAATACAAGATACTGGTCAACGACCATCCTACGGTAAGCAGGGTCGAGGCGGTAGATCTCGCACATTTTCGGGGTATCGCCCAATTTTGTGATCTTCTCCCGCAACTCTTTCAGTACGCGGCTAGCTGTTTTAGGGTAAAAGCCAGACAGATATCGGGCGATATCGTTCAGGTCCTGTACAGCAAGGGGCAGATATTTGATTTTATACGTCATACTGCTTGCCCAGCGTCTCCCATACGCTTTCGTGGTCTGCCCATTGCGTGTCGGGGTCAGCCGCCTGCTGCTTTGCCTTGGCAAGTGCCTCGGCAACATACCGCTGGTGCAAGAACTCCTCGTACTTGGCGTAGTCCTCAATGTTGATGAGAACTGATTCCCCACGGCCATGATTCGTGATGATCACATGGTCATGGTCTTTGAGCATCTCCGAAATTTCGGCGTAATGGTTGCGCAGGTCCCGGGAAGGGCGAACGAATGTCTGCATCATACGGGACACCTCCTGTCAGGAATATTGTATCACAAAATGACTACAGCTGCAACGGTGACAATAGGGTAAGAATCGTCCCGTGGCCACAAATTTTCAATTCTTGGAAATTTTCTGCCCATCCGGGACAGCTTCTTGTTGGGACGTGCCTGCCCCAAACCCTGCTGGTGAAAATTTTAGTCCCACCGATTTTCATCCGTCCATCTATATTCCGTTTGAGTTTCTTTATCGTTGCACATTGAATGGCATCCATCTTTTCCCCATATTTGACAATGCTCATGTGTGAAATGATCTTCCTGATAGCGAAAATACTCATGGTGGATACAATCCATACAATAGGATGTCAGGCAGATATTGTCTTTATTATCATGTAAAACATCTGTTGCGTTCATAATTTTCCTTCTTTCTACTATGATAGTGTGGTTAATATGTCTTTGCTTATTTTGAGTTACAATCTTTCGTATGCTTCATAATGCAACACCCCATTACGATAATGGGAAGCACAGCTCTCAGCCCAAGGTCACCCAAAAAAGTCACATTTGCATCAAGAACCAATCCTGCAAACCATGCAGCCAAAGTGAAAACTGTTGCCCAACCATATCCCATTATAACACGCCCTTTCATTACGATTCGTTTAGCATGCTCACTGGTTTGAGTATACCATACAGCTTGACAAAAGACCACTGCTATATGTCAGAACTCTCCCTTTTTCCCGCGTACGTACGGACGGACATACGCAGCGATTGACCCGAAACGCACAGTATAGGGGGATGCAAAGCAAAAGGCAGGATACCACCGTCATGGTGATACTCTGCCTTTGCTCGTTTACTGCTCTGCGTACTCTCTCCGCAGAACCTCCGATAAACAAAAACGTACCCGAACCCTTTTCATAAAGAATCGGGTTCGAGTACGAACTGTATGGTGGACGGTACAGGACTCGAACCTGTGACCTCCTGCACGTCAAGCAGATGCTCTACCAGCTGAGCTAACCGTCCATAAGTCATATCGACTTAGATAGTTTACCACAGCCTGTGACAAAAAAGCAATACTTTTCTGTGATTTTTTATTTTTCCGCCTTCAGCGACCTGCGGACGATATCATACAGCACCGGCTTCATGGCCTCAATGTCATCGGGCTTGCCCTCCAGCACGCTGGAATAACACACCGACATGCACATGCTGCCCAGTGCCGTGATGCGCTGGTAGATCTCCCGCTCGGTGCGGCCGGCCATTTCCGGGCTGGTCAGCACCACATTCAGCAGCTTGCGCATCAGCGGCTCGGCTTCGCGGCTGGCTTCGATCTGGTCCAGCCCCGGCCATATGAAGTTGTGCTCCAGAAACTTGAGCACCAGCGTATCCTTCCGTAGTGCTTCGATGATGTGGTCGATCACCGCCACCATCTTGTCCGGGAAGTTTTCGAGCTCTGTCTGCTTTTCCACCGCTTCGCACGCGTTGCTCAGCAGCTGGTAGCTCACCCGGCCCAGCAGCGCCTGCATCACCGCACCTTTATCCTGAAAATACAGATAAAAGGTGCCCTTGGCCACCTTGGCCCGGCTGGTGATATCCTCTACGCTGGTTTTTGCGGCACCTCGCTCCAGAAACAGATCATAGGCTGCCTCCAGCAGTGCCCGGCGCTTCTCCTGCTTTTTGCCCTCCACGGTACCCATATTCCCTGACGATTCCTCTTTTCCGCTCGGTTTCATTCGCTCATTTGTGTTGTCTCAATCATTTTAGCAGTCCTTTCCCGATAGTGCAAGTCAAAAAAGCTATACAATTTCAGGCAGTTGATAAGAAAACTGACTTCTGGTCATTTTTGTACTTGACACCCGGTTTGTCATGGTTATAATAGTGTTTGCTTGGAAATGACCACCAGTCATTTTACTAAGATTTTTAACCATTTTCTATGGAGGGTTCTCATGAAAAAGATCGCACAGGGCATTGTGCGGCTGCGCAAGCTGATCCTGACAGTAGCATTCCTGCTGTTGATCCCTTCCGCAATCGGCGCAATTGCTACCCGCATCAACTATGACATCCTCACCTACCTGCCGCAGGATCTGGACTCCATGATCGGCGAGGTAGCCCTTGAGGACGATTTCCATCTGGCCTCCACCGGTATGATCACGGTAGAAGGCTTACCCACAAACGAACTAATCGCCATGAAGAAGGACATCGAGGCTGTTCCCGGCGTGACCCAGACCTTCTGGCTCAGCGATGTGATCGACCCCAGCATCCCCACCGAGATGCTACCCGCCGATGTGCAGCAGTTCATGTTCGGCAAGAACGATTCCACCATGCTGATCGTCCGCTTTGACGCCCCCAGCGCCAGCGACGAGACCATGGAAGCCGTCGCTCAGATCGAAAAGCTGCTGCGCAAGGACTGCTTCTTCGGCGGTATGAGCGTTATCCTGCAGGACACCAAGGCACTGGTCAATCAGGAAATGCCCATGTACATCCTGATCGCCGTGGGTGCCAGCCTTCTGGTGCTGTTCCTTTCGCTGGAAAGCACCATCACCCCGCTGCTGTTCATGCTGGGTCTTTTGTTCCCCATTGCGTACAACTTCGGCACCAACATCTTTCTGGGCCAGATCAGCTACATCACCGAAGCGCTGGCCACCGTGCTGCAGCTGGGTGTCACGATGGACTTCTCCATCTTCCTGCTGCACCGCTATCAGGAAGAGAAGGAGCTGCGCTCTTCCAACGAGGAGGCCATGACCAGCGCCATCTGCAAGACCATGACCTCCATCTCCGCTTCCAGCCTGACCACCATTGCAGGCTTCCTGGCACTGTGTGCCATGCGTCTGACGCTGGGCCGCGATATCGGCCTTGTCATGGCAAAGGGCGTTGCCCTCGGTGTCATCTGCACCGTGGTCATCCTGCCCTCCCTGATCCTTACCTTTGATAAATGGGTGGAAAAGTACAAGCACCGCACCGTGATCCCCAAGCTGAAAAAGCTCAGCTACTTTGTTTCCAACCACTCGGTGCCCATCGTGGTTATCTTTATCCTCATCCTCATCCCCTTTGCCATCGCGCAGAACAAGACCGAGGTGTACTACACCCTGTTCGACTCCCTGCCGCAGGACCTGACCGGCATCGTGGGCACCAACAAGCTGGGCGAGGACTTCGGCATGACCACCAGCCACTTCATTCTGGTGCATGACGACCTGACTGCCACCGAGGTGAGCGACCTGTGCGATGAACTCAAGGACGTGGATGGCATTACGCAGGTGGTAAGTCTGGATTCCATCACCGGCCCGGGCTTCCAGACCGAGCTGCTTCCCGACAGCATCATGGAGATCCTGCAGTCCGGCGGCTACAAGCTGATCCTTGCCAACAGCTCTTATAAGACTGGCACGGACGCCATCAACAACCAGCTGGACGAGATGATTTCCCTCATCAAGACCGTTGACCCCGAGGGCGTCATCACCGGCGAGGGTGCCATGACGAAAGACCTGATCGAAGTGGCAGATGTGGACTTCAAGAACGTCAACGTCTGGTCCATCATGGCCGTTCTGGTCATCATCGCCGTTTCCTTCAAGAGCATTTCCATCCCGGCGCTGCTGGTGGCCAGCATTGAAGCCGCCATCGCCATCAACATGGGCATCCCGTACTTCACCGGTACGCAGCTGCCCTTCATTGCAAGCATCGTCATTGGCACCATCCAGCTGGGTGCTACCGTGGACTACTCCATCCTGATGACCACCCGTTACCACGAGGAGCGCGCCTTTGGCCGCACACCGAAGGAAGCCGCCCAGCAGTCGCTGGAGCACTGCAGCCAGTCCATCCTGACCAGCGGCCTGACCTTCTTTGCCGCCACCGTCGGTGTGGCTGCCATCAGTAAGATGGAGCTGCTGAAGAGCATCTGCCTGCTGATCTCCCGCGGCGCACTGATCAGCATGGTGGTCATTCTGGTGATGCTGCCCGCAGCCCTGATGCTGTGCGACTGGATCATCCGCCACACCACCCTCAAGTGGATGGTACCCGAATCCGCCAACGCCAAGAAGTCTGAAAAGGAGTAATTACATTATGAAAAAATCGCTTCGTTTCGCCAGTGCGGCGCTGGCTCTCACCCTCGCCGCAGGCTGTGCAATGCCCGCATTTGCAGCTGGTAAGAGCAGCTTTTCCAAATCCGAGACCGTCTATGCTGTGATGAACGGCGACGGCTCCATCAAGAGCACAACCGTCAGCGAGCACCTGTACAGCGCCTCCGGCCTTGCAAACGTCACCGACAAGACCACCCTGACCGACATCCAGAACACTGAGAGCGATGCCGAGTTCACCCAGAACGGGGAAGAGCTGGTGTGGAACACCAACGACACCGATGTTTACTATAAGGGCAATACCGACAAGGCCCTGCCCATCGATGTGAAGGTGACCTACGCTCTGGACGGTCAGGAAGCCGCCCTTGAGGACATCATTGGAAAGAGCGGCCACCTGACTGTGACCGTCAACCTGAAGAACAACGAGACCGGCACCGTGAACGTGAACGGCAAGGACCGCACCATCGTCACTCCGCTGATCACCGCTGTGGGCGTCATTCTGGGCGGGGATGCTTCCAACGTGACCGCAGAACACGGTATGATCGAAAGCGCCGCCAAAAGCAGCGTTGCCGCCTTTGTCACCCTGCCGGGCGTGAAGGATTCCCTGTCCGGCCTGCTGCCCGATGAGGTGAACAGCATCGAAGACTATCTGCAGGACACCGTGACTGTGGAAGCCGATGTGGAAGACTTTACCTGCCCGCAGGTCATGGTGGCCTGCGCTACCAGCACGGCCGCTCTGGGCACGAGCAACGTGTTCGACCTGAGCAGCATCAACGACCTGACCGATGGCATCAACCAGCTGAACGATGCCATGAGCCAGCTCATGGACGGCGCTTCCCAGCTGGTGGACGGCACCTCTCAGCTGGCAGGCGGTGTTCTGGCCCTGCTGGACGGTGCCAACACCCTGAACAACGGCGCTGCAGCTCTGGACGACGGCCTTGGCCAGCTGACCAACGGTCTGGACACCCTGAGCGCCAACAATGCAGCACTGAACGCCGGTGCGCAGCAGGTGGCTGACGGTGTGCTGGCTTCTGCCAACAAGACCCTGAAGGAAGGCGGCCTGATCGACGAGAACATGACATGGTCGAACTACGAGGCTGTGATCGACAACATCCTCACCATGAACGATAAGACCCTTGCTGCCGGCCGCAAAAAGATGGTGCGCACCATCTGGGAGCAGGCTCCCAACTTCAAGGACAGCCAGCTGGATCTGGCCCTATATCTGTCCGCGACCAAGACGAACCACGATCTGGAAGCAGCCCTGAAGCTGATGCAGAACTTTGACGCTTCCATGCTGACCGGCGCTCTGGAGATGGTGACCAATGCCGATGCAAAGAACACCATCCACGAAGAGCTGAAGTACCAGATCGAGAACAGCCAGGATATGGCCGATGTCCGCGCCCTGAAGACCAGCCTTTCTCAGATCCAGTTCTTTGTTTCCAGCGTGAACCAGTACACCGCAGGCGTGCAGACCGCTGCGGACGGTGCCCACTCCGCAAAGGATGGCAGCGCACAGCTGGCTGCAGGCACCAAGACCCTGTATGACGGCGTGAACACCCTGAACACCGGTGCAGGTCAGTTGAATGACGGCGCAGGCCGGCTGAACGACGGTCTGAACCAGTTCAACGAGGAAGGCATCTCCAAGCTGACCGGCGCGCTGGATCAGGATCAGCTCCATGGCCTGAAGACCGTGCTGGACGAGATGACCGACCGCCTGAACGACTACACCAGCTTTGCCGGTGCACCGGACGATGCCGAGAGCAGCGTGAAGTTCGTCTATAAGACCGCTGAAACCGTGGCCGCTGCCGACACCACTGCAGCCGAGACCGAGACCGTGAAGGAAGGCAATATCTTTACCCGCCTGTGGCAGCGCATCGTGAACCTGTTCAAGTTCTGATAAGACATCTTCGAGAATTCATGTTGAACCTCTTTCCATAGAGAAGGGGCTGTTGCAAAGCAGCCCCAACGAAAAAAATGAGATAGGCTTCCCGAAAGGGGCTGCCTATCTCATTTTTTTTTGAGATCTGCCTTTGAGTTTTCAGCATTCTGCCCGTTTTGTACGGTGAATGCGGCAGTTTTCAACATTTTAAAGGGACGCTGTTTTGCAACAGCCCCGCGGGCGATGGAATGGCCCGACTCGTGTCCGGCAAGAAAGCTGCCCGCCCACGATATGCAGTTTACTTGCGTGCGATCATTTCGGTGTAAGCCAGCACCAGCGGGCCGACACCCTTGGCATCGTTGCAGACCACCGGCTCGCTGAAGTAGTAGGCCAGAGAGCCGTCGCGGTGATCCTTGCCGCCAAGACCCGCCACCAGGCAGATGCCGTCCAGCTGCAGACTGCCATCCGGGTTCTTGGAGAGGTATTTGTCGCAGGTGCCGTAGAAGGCCTTTTCGGCCCATGCGGCCATGCGTTTCGGCAGGTAGCCCAGACGCACGCCTTTGAGCACCGCGTAGGCAAACAGAGCGGTGCCGCTGGTCTCGAGGTAGTTGCCCTCCACACCGGGGTGGTCCATCACCTGCCAGAACATGCCGGTCTCCTCGTCCTGGAATTTGTGCACATCCTCAATGGTCTGCTTGAGCATTGCCATGATGCCGCGGTACTCGTTGTACAGCTGCTCGTCCATCCGCTCCAGCACGTCCACCATGGCTACCATGAACCAGCCCATGGCACGCAGCCAGAAGTTGGGGCTGCAGCCGGTGACGGGGTCGGCCCAGTACATCTGACGGCTCTCATCGTAGCCGTGGTAGTACAGGCCGGTCTTTTCGTCCCGCATGTGCTTTTTGATGTTCATGAACTGCTTGTAGCTGTCGATGCAGCCCTGCATCTTGTTGAAGCGAGTCTCGTATTCCATGTAGAAGGGCTGGGCCATGTAGGTGCCGTCCAGCCACACCTGCCACGGATAGATGTCCTTGTGCCAGAAGTTGCCCTCTTTGGTGCGGGGCTGGGTGGCCAGCTGGCTGCGGATGGTCTCGATGGCCTTGCGGTACTTTTCATCCCCAAAGATATCGTACAGGGTGAACAGGTTTTTGCCCTGATTCACGTTATCCAGATTGTACTCCTTGGGGTCGTAGGTCTTGATGGAGCCATCCTCCTGCACAAAGTAATCAATGAAGCTCTTGGAGAAGTTCAGATACTTCTCGTCGCCGGTGGTCTTGTACAGGCTCAGGCAGGCCGTGATCATGCAGCCGTCGATGTAGTTCCACTTGTTGGGCTTGCCGCTGCGCACCTTCTCGATGTTCCACATGGGTGCTTCGGCGCTGGAATTGGCGATCAGGTAGTCCACGTAATCGCCCAGCATGGCAAGAATTTCTTCATGGGTCATGGTATCAGTCCTCCTCAAAATGGCCGACATTTGCAAAGTGCAGGCGTTCGCCCTCGTAGCCCTCGATCTTCACGTTGTGCAGGTCGATTTCCTTGACGTTCTCGGCGTAGATGGCCAGCTTCTTCACCAGAGGGCGGTTATCCGCCATAGCGGCCTGACCGGCCTCGGCATTGGGGTCAAAGGTGATCGTGACGTTCTTCATGGAAACGCGCTCAATGGGCTGCTCCGGCAGGCCGTCGAAGTAGCATCCCGCGAACTGAGCGTCGGTGGCGACGATGTCCTCCATGGTCAGGCTGCCCAGCTTCGGGGTGTACTCGTCCACGGGCATGGCATCGCGGCACTGCACATAGGGGCCGTGGCCGTCCGGGTCGCAGAAGTAGAACATGTTGATGACGAAGGGTGCCTTGACACCGTGCATCTCCACGTTGCGGAACACCAGCCCGTCGATGACGGCGGTGTTGCCGCGGCCACGGCGGGTCTTGACGCGCAGGCCGCGGTCGGTGTGGTCCATCAGGCACTGGGTGACTACCATATCCTTCACGCCGCCGCTCATCTCGCTGCCAATGACGATGCCGCCATGGCCTTTGTCCAACAGGCAGTTGCGGATAACGGTGTGCTCACAGCTCTTTTTCAGCTTCATGCCAAGGAATACCTTGCTGGCCTTCATGGCAATGCAGTCGTCGCCCACATGGATGTTCACGCCGATGATGCGGATATGCTCGCAGCTTTCGGGGTCGATGCCGTCGGTGTTGGGGGCATTGTAAGGATTGTTGATGTTGAAGTTCAGCAGGTCAAGGTGCTTGACAAAGATGGGGTGGATCGTCCACGAATAGCTGTTCTGCACCGTGATGCCGTGCAGGCAGATGTTCTCGCTGTCCACAGCAGCCACAGCGCGGGGCCGCCATGCGATGCGCTTGATCTTGGGAGTCACCCACCAGTCGCCGTTCTCGGCATCGCAGTCCAGCGTGCCCTCGCCGGTCACAACGACATCGTGCACCTGCGTGATGTTCAACAGACCCGCAAAGCTGTCCAGCGGGTTGCCCTCCCCAGCCGGTCAGGTAGTATTCATCCACCTCGTTCTCGCTGGGGATCACGCCGGGCAGGATGGGGTAGTGGGTGCGGTCATTGTCGCCCAGCAGCACAGCGCCCTTTTCAAGATAGAGGGTGGTGTTGCTTTTCAGGAACAGGCTGCAGGTGCGGTAGCGGCCTGCGGGCACGTACACTGTGCCGCCCTTGGGGCAGGTGGAAAGAGCCGCCTGCAGCTTGAGGGTGTTGTCCGTGGTGCCGTCGGCCACCAGACCGTAGCGGGAAGCATCCACAAAGAAGGTCTCGGCCTCGGTGGTAAAGGTGCAGGTCAGGCTTTCGCCCTCGGCCTGCACACCCACCGTGTACTCAGTACCGGGCAGCAGGGAGAACAGGGAGAACACGTTGGTCTGGCAGGCTTCGTAGACGGTCTTGCCGTTCAGGGTAACGGTGAACGGGTGGGCCGGACGATAGCACAGGCCGTTTTCCAGCTCGAAAACAGCGCTGCGCGTCATGGAACGGATAAGCGACAGATTCATGGGAGAACCTCCTGATGGTTTTGTCTTGCCCGCAGGAAGCGGACATGATATGATAAAGATTAGAATGAAGGGAACCCCTTCCGTCGAACCCTCGCGGGTTTGCCACTTCCATCCGTGATGGAGGCTTTGGCATACCGGAAAGCTTTTCCTCTTCGCCAGAGGCTCCCTCTTTGAGGGAGCTGGCGCGGCATCAGCCGCGACTGAAGGAGTTACCTATGAGATCAGAACGTGAAAAGATCACCGGCAAGGTGGCCGCTGCCACCCTGCGCCTGAATATTGGCCGCTACGAGCTGCCGCCGGATGAGGACACCTGCTATCTGCTGCTGGTGTCCGAAGGCAGCGTGACGCTGGAATCAGGCGGTCAGAGCGTACTGGTAAACCCCGGCAGCGCCGTGCTGCTTGGCCCCGGCGGCTGCCGCTTTGCACAGACCGGCAGCGCCGTGCCGCAGATCGTGGGGTGCCACTTTCCGCTGGGGATGCTGCATGATTTGAAAAACACAGCCGGGCGGGATTTCGGCCGCCTGTTTGCGCCCGGGGAGCGCACAGTGCTGTATGCACCGGTGCAGTGGCAGAGCCGCATCCGTACCCTGCTGGAAATGATGGCCAGCGCCAGCACCGAGCAGGATTACCCCGGCCCGCTGTACCTGCTGCTGATCCTGCACTATGTGGAGCAGGAGTGCATTGCCGAGAGCAGCGCTGTGGCGCGTCCCCACAACGAAACGGTGGAGCAGATCTGCGCCTACCTTGCGGCCAATTACCGGCAGAAGTTTTCCCTCACCGAGGTGGCGGCGCAGTTTTATCTTTCGCCCTACTACCTGAGCCGTTTGTTCCGGCGGGTAACGGGCCAGTCCATCGTGGATTACATCAACAACCGCCGCATCGAAGCGGCCCAGAAGCTGCTGGAAACGACCGAGCTTTCCATCAGTGCGGTAGCCGAGCAGACCGGCTTTGCCAGCGCCGCCCATTTCCGCCGGGTGTTCCGCGAGGTGATGGGTACTGGCCCACTGCAGTACCGCAAAGGACATAAGAAATAAGAAACACCCCCTGCGCCATCTACGGGAACGGCACAGGGGGTGTTTGTTTGTATCAGATGATCTTATGCTGTGCGGGGAAAGGGCTTAGCCCTTGACGGCACCGGCAGAGATACCTTCAACGAACTGGTCCTGTGCACAGAAGAAGACGATCAGCTGCGGCAGGATGGAGATGAGGGACAGAGCAAGGATCTTGTTCCATGCGAAACCGGTATCACCGTCCATGGACAGCTTGACGAACAGGGACATCGGGTACTTACCGGGAGTGCTGACGTAAAGCAGCGGACCCATGAAGTCGTTGCAGCTCCACATGAACTGGAACAGTGCGCAGGACACCAGAGCGGGGCCAAGCATGGGCACGATGACCTTGTACAGGGTCTGGAAGGAAGAGCAGCCGTCGATGGCAGCGGCTTCGTCCAGATCACGGGGGACATTGCGCATGAACTGCACCAGCTGGTAGACGAAGTAGGTCTCGGTCGCAAATGCGCAGTGCACCCAGATAGCCAGATAGAAGGGGCTGTCCAGCCAGCCGAACTTGTTGTACAGCAGGTACTGCGGCACATTCAGAACGACCTGCGGCAGGAACAGGGTGGCCAGCATGATGTTGAACATCAGCTTACGGCCGGGGAAATCGAAGCGGCCAAAGCCGTAGGCAGCCACACAGGCGGAGACCACCGTGCAGATCACCTTGGGGATGACGTAGCTGTAGGTGTTCAGCATGGCCTGCAGGATGTTGATGGAACCGCCAAAGTTGTTCAGAGCGCCGCGGTAGCCATCCAGAGTGGGGTGCTTGATCCACAGGCTGATGCCTGCAAAGATCTCGCTGTTGTCCTTAAAGGTAGCGCTGATCATCCACAGCAGAGGATAGATCATGATGACGCCGACCAGGATCAGGACGAAATACTTGAAGAAGGTCGCGATTTTATTCGATGCTTTCATTCCCATACTGGTCACCTTACCTTTCGTCAGAGTAGTAGACCCACTTCTTCTGGCTGGTGAATGCAATGATCGTCAGGATGCAGACGATGATGAACATGATCCATGCCAGAGCGGATGCCATACCCATGTCATAAGACTTGAATGCGTAGTTGTAGACCAGCAGAGAGATCAGCGTGGTGGAACCACGGGGGCCGCCGTTGGTGATGATGTAGGGGCCATTGAACTCCTGGAAAGCCTGGCAGATCTGAGTGACCAGGTTGTAGAAGATGATGGGAGTGATCATCGGAACGGTGATGGAGAAGAACTGACGCCACTTGCCGGCACCATCAATGGTAGCAGCCTCGTACAGGTCGGCAGGCACGCCCTTCAGAGCGGCCAGGAACAGCACCATGGCAGAACCGAACTGCCAGATGCGCAAAAAGCAGATGATCCACAGCGCGTAGCTGGGGTCAGACAGCCACTCGGGGCCCTGCACCAGACCAAAGGTGACAGCGCGCAGCACGGTGTTGAGCAGGCCGTCCACACTGAACACAGCCTTCCACAGAACGGCGATCGCAACAGAGCCGCCCAGAATGGAGGGAATGTAGTACACAGTACGGAACAGGTTGACGCATGCGATCTTGAAGTTCAGGATGTATGCGATGAACAGCGCAAAGACCAGCTTCAGAGGCACGGTGATGAAAGCGTACTTGAAGGTGATGATCAGCGCCTTGGTGATCTTGGTGGTGGTAAAGGCCGTGATGTAGTTGGCCAGACCAACGAACTGGGTACCGCTCTTGAAGAAGTTCATATCGGTGAAGCTGTAGTACAGCGACTGACCGAAGGGAACTGCCTTAAAGACGACGAAGCCGATGATCCAGGGGATCAGATAAAACAGACCCTGATATTTGTCCAGCCATTTCTGGAACGGGGTGCGCCCGACGGCGGGAGCATTGCTTTCTTTCATCTGGGAAATCCTCCTTTTTAAGGAATTTCGGAGCATGAGACGGACGAAGGGGTAACAGACTGGATACAGCTTTGTCAAGAATTTGTAACATATCCCTGACAAAAAAGGGGCATCTGCCGTATGGGCGGCAGGTGCCCCTCCGTATTAGCCAAAGGGTGCCCTTTATATGTACGTTACCGCACACAGCGGCACTCTGAAGAAAAACTTAGCCGATGGTGTAACCAACAGACTCCATGCCGTCCAGCAGGGTGTCAACAACGTCTGCACCGGAAACGCCGTCGTAGTCAACGGTGTCGAACACTTCCTGATAGATGCCGGTGCCGGAAGCTTTCAGGTCGTTGTTCTCGAACAGGGGATCCAGCTTGTTGGTGGTGAAGGCCATGACCTTGGCGTTTGCCTCAGCAACCAGATCCTTGACAGCGCCGGCAGCCTGAGCAGCAGCCAGACCAGCCTTGGAAGCGGGGATGCCGCACTCGGAACCCATGATGGAAGCGCCCTTCTCCTCGTTCAGCAGGAAGTTGATCAGGGTAGCAGCCTCGGCAACGCACTTGCTGGTCTTGGTGATGGCCAGACCCATGGAGACCTTGGAGAAGCCGCCGTTGTTGTCGCCGAACTTGATCTCTTCGCCAACGGTGAAGCCGTCCTTGTTGGCATCATCCAGAGCGGAGGAGTACTTGGAAGCAGCGGAATCCCACTCGAAGATGCCTGCGATCTTACCGGTGATCCACTCGTTGGACTGGTGGGTAGCGGTATCAGAGTTTGCGGAGTAGTAGGTCTTCAGGTTCATCATGACGTGGCCATCCACCAGGCTCTTGATGAAGTCGATGCCCTCAGCGATCTCGTCCTCGGTGTAGTTCAGGGTAGAGGTGACGGGGTCAGCCCAGTCCTTGCCGTACTTGGACTCGAGGTAGAACACCATCAGGATCATACGGTCGTATGCGCCCAGATGCATGGGGTAGTAATCGTCGCCCAGCTTCTCCTTGAATGCCTTGCCGGCAGCCATCAGATCATCCAGAGACTTGGGAACTTCGGTGATGCCAGCCTTGTTGAAGGTGGTCATGTTCCAGAAGAAGATACGGCCGGTCATGGAAACGGGCACGCACTGCTGGCTGTTTGCAACGTAGCAGGCGTCCATGGCAGCGTCATCCCACTGGGTCAGATCCAGGAACTTGGAAACAGTGTTCAGGTCCACGAACTTGCTGCCGTCGGCAGAGTAGTTGTACAGCCAGTTCCAGTTCACCTGGCACACATCCTGTGCGTTGCCAGCGATGAAGGCAGCTGCCATCTTCTCTTCCCAGCCGGACCATGCGGCGAAGGTGGGTTCGATGGTGATGTTGGTGTGCTCAGCCTGGAACTCCTTGATGGCGTTCTGGTAAGCCTCGTGACGGCTGTCGCCGCCCACCAGCTGATGGTCATGGAAACAGGGCCGTCAGACAGTGCCAGGCTCTCGTCTGCAGAAGCAGCGGGAGCGGAAGAAGCGGTGGAAGCAGCAGAGCTGGATGCGGCAGAGTTGCCGCCGCAGGCAGCCAGAAGGCCGGCAGCGCCCACAGCGCCGGTGACCTTCATGAAATCACGACGAGAAATTGCCTTGCTCATTTTCGTTCTCCTCCTAAATACAGAAAACATCATCTCGCACGGGGGTTCTGCACATACCCCGTTGTATACAATTATGATAACAAAACAACAACCAAAAAGAAAGACGCAAATTGCAGATATCTAAACAAAAAACGTACAAATATTGCTCTTGTTTTCGCGCGAGAATTGACGCCTTTGCTGAAATGAATAAACTTGGCTCGAAAAACTGTGCAACATGTATACTTCGCCATTTTGCATAGAAAACTGGGATGCATCATAGGGGGAACGTCGAATTTTGCAATAATTTTGTAAACATTCCGTTTCAGAACGTGGAAGCGTTGCATACATTGTGGACGAACACCAGCTTAAAAAGCCCGGATGGGAGTCTTTGAACTGATATATCAATAGCGCAAAAAATGTTCACTCTGATATATCAATTGTTTGCGGCGGGCATCCGGCACCGGTCTTCGGGCATGGAAATCGGTGCTTTTTCGCCCTTTTGGGAGGTGAAGAAGCACCGACAGCAACATATTTTGCGCTGCTGCGTGGACTGCGCCTGTGGGCCGGGAATAAAAAAGAAAGGCTGCCGTGTCGTTGGACACAGCAGCCTTGTATACAAGCTTATTCGACCCGCGAAGCAGCTTTTTCGGCGTAGAACGCGCGCTTTGCCTTGAAATAGCACTGGGGGCACATGCTCACGTACTGCACATCGTTTTCCAAATCGATGGCCACCTGCTCGCCCTCAAAGACGAATCTGCCGTTCACCCTGCGGCAGTTGCAGATGGCCTTGCGGCCGCAGGTGCAGATAGTCTTCATCTCCTCGATGGTGTGGGCCAGCTCCAGCAGGCGGGTAGAGCCGGGAAAGCCCTTGAGCGAAAAATCTGCCCGCAGGCCGTAGCAGATCACCGGAATGTTCAAATCCACCGTGACCATGAACAGCTGTTCTGCCTGCTGCGCAGTGAAAAACTGGCTCTCGTCGCACAGCACGCAGGCCAGCGGCGCACCGTCAGCGTTGGCCGTGCGCACGGCCTCGAACACGTCCGTCTCCGGCGGGATCAGCAGATCAGCCTTGCGGCGCACGCCCAGACGGCTCACCAGCTCACCGCCGCCCTTGGTGTCCACCTGTGGCTTGAGGATCAGCACCCGCATCCCCTGTTCTTCGTAGTTGTGGGCTACCTGCATCAGGGCGGTGCTCTTGCCGCTGTTCATCGCGCCGTAACGGAAATACAGTTTTGCCATTTGAAAAACTCTCCTTACAGAAAGAACCCTCTCAGCCAAAGCCTGACGGCTTTGCCAGCTCCCCGATGGGGGAGCTTTTCTGCATCTTCCGGGCAGGCTGTCCTTCGCCGGAGAAGCAGAAACTTTCCCGTCCCCACTCATAAAGCTCCCCTTTCGGGGGAGCTGTCGAGCGTATGCGAGACTGAGAGGGTTCAGCGGCATCTCAGGCTTTGACTGAGAGGGTTCTCTTATTACTTATAATAGGTACGTTCAGTCCTGATTGCGCAGGCGGTAGCCAAGGCTCATCAGGCTGTCGCCCAGATGGACGTTCTCCACCACCACATCGGGATACGGCACAGAGAGGTCATAGTGGGAGAAGTTCCAGAAGCCCTCGATGCCCAGATCCACCAGACGGCCGCTGACCTGTTCCGCACCGTCGCGGGGCACACAGAGCACTGCGACCTTGGGGTGATGCTCGGCACAGAAAGACTCCAGCTCGTCGATATGGCGGATCTGGATGCCGCTGATCTCCTTGCCCACCTCGCTCTGTGCCACATCAAAGGCGGCGATCAGGCGGTAGCCGTTGGTGTCGGTGGTGATAAAGCGGCTCACTGCCTTGCCCAGACGGCCGCAGCCGATCAGGATGGTGGGCAGGCGGTCGCCGTTGCCGAACAGCAGGCCTTCCAGAATGGAGAGCAGGTTTTCCACCGAGTAGCCAATGCCCTGCCGGCCATTCACATCGCCGATGCAGTTGAAGTCCTGCCGTACCTGCGAAGCGGTGGTGCCCATCTGAGCAGCCAGCTCGCGGGAAGAAATGCTGTTGATGCCGTCCGCCTGCAGAGAGCACAGATAGCGGTAATATTTGGGAAGACGCTTGATAACGGGAAGCGAAGCCCTTGCAGGAGTGTTCATAGAATACTTTCTCCTTTCGCTCTATCGCAGTACTTGCCGCAGCTGCCTGCTTTACAGATGCGGCACAAAGAAACCCCGATCCGTTTACGGGTTCATATTGCAGATATTACAGTCAATTATTTAAAGTATACTGCACCGATGGAGAATGTCAAATCATTCTCAAAAAATTTTTATGAAATGTTACCGCTTTTTTGCTGCAGCGGGTCTGCATAGCCCGGCACAGGCTGGGGAATGCTGACAGAAAACGCAGGGGGAAAGCATATGAACGATGAAACGCAGCTGACCGACGCGCGTCGGCTGGAAAAAGAAGAGATCGAGGATTTGGGCACGGTCACGCTGGCCCGCGGGGAGCATGTGATCCACTGCCTGACCGTCATCGGCCAGATCGAAGGCCATTCGGAAGCGCCGCAGGGCCAGAAGACCACGAAGTATGAGCATGTCATCCCGCAGCTGGTGGCTGCGCAGGAAGATCCTCGCATCGAAGGTCTGCTGGTGTTGCTGAACACGGTAGGTGGTGATGTGGAAGCGGGCCTTGCGCTGGCGGAGCTGATCGCCAGCGTGTCCAAACCCAGTGCAACGCTTGTGCTGGGCGGCGGGCACTCCATCGGTATCCCGCTGGCGGTGAGCGCCCGGCGCAGCTTCATCGTGCCCACAGCCACCATGACCGTGCACCCGGTGCGGCATTCCGGTGTCATTCTGGGGGTGCCGCAGACCATGCGCAGCTTTGAGCAGATGCAGCAGCGCATCACCGGCTTCGTAGCGGCCCACAGCGGCATGACCGAAAAACGCTACACCGACCTGATGCTCCACACCGGCGAGCTGGTGATGGACATGGGCACCGTGCTGGATGGACGCCGGGCCGTGAAGGAAAAGCTCATTGATGAGCTGGGCGGGCTTTCGGATGCGCTGGCGTGGCTGTATAAAGAGATTGAACGCAAATGAAGGCCGATTTTGTACAACAATAGGTTTGCCATTTTCTTCCCTGCGTGGTACAATAATAAAATCAAATAGTGTGTCTACTACAAACGCGGGGAACAAAGAAACATGGCAACAAAAAACGTAAAACGACAACACGGCGCGCAGCATCGCGCAAAAAACGCGCAGAACAGCGGCTTCCGGCAGGGCTTGGCACCCTGTTTGCAGGCCTTTTGCTGGTGGTGCTGGCCTTTGTGGAGGGAGATTCGGCATGGAAGGCCCTGCACGATGTGCTGTTCGGACTTTTTGGCTGCGGCAGCTTTGTGCTGGGCGCGGCAGTGTGCTGCCTTGCTGTGCAGTATACCCGGGGCGAAGACCTTCTGCCCAAGATCTTCAAGCTGGTTCTGGGGCTGGTGTTTGCCTGCGGCACGGTGATCGTTTTTTCCGATATCCAGCCGCAGGGCATGTCGGCATTCCAGATGACAGCTGCCTGCTACGCAAACGGCGTGAATGCATGGATCGGCGGCGGTGCGCTGGGTGCACTGCTGGGCGGCAGCCTGCTGCTGCTGTGCGGACGGCCTGCGGCAACCCTTATCATGATCGTGCTGGCACTGTGTGTCAGCCTGTACATTTTTGATCTGACCCCGGCAGAGGTGTGGCAATGGCTGTGCGCTGCGTTTGGCGGCGTGCACGCAAAGGGTGCGGCTATGGCGCAGCAGAGCGCAGCCCGCCGCGCTGAACGTGCCGCTGCCCGCGCGGCAGAAGCCGAGGCCGAGGAAGACTACGACGAAGCAGAAGATGAATACCGGGATGAGGAAGATGCCGAAGAGGAGATGGAAACTCCGGCTTTCCGCATCGGTGTGCCGGACTGGCTGAACGGCATCCGCCACTGGGGCCACAAGGTGACCGAAGAGATGGAGGCGGAGGAGCCGGAGGCCGCCCCGCAGCCGGAGCTGTCCGCAGATACTTCCGGCCAGCCGCTTGCCCAGCCGGAGCCTGCCGCCCCGGCCATCACGCCGGTGCAGGTACGGGTATCCCGGCCCCGGGCTTCCTTTGACGTAGACCTTGGCCCCGACCACACTGAGGTGAAGGAGGGCGGCAGCGAACCCATCGAGCCGCTCATCGTGGGCCCGGGCGGCACCTTTGGGCAGAACCCGCTGCGCCCGGCCCCCAGACCTGCCCCGCAGCCCATCGTACAGGACGCAGTGGAGACCGATGCATCCGATTTCTTTGCAAAGGCTGCACAGCCGGTGCAGCCTGCGGCAGCGGAAAGCTTTGATATTCCGGTCATGACCCCGGCAATGCCGACGGCCCAGCCGGAAAGCCCGGCAGCGGCAGTCACGCCGGAGATGCCCGCCGTGCCCATCCAGCCCGCAGTCCCGGCGGCACCCGCCCGGGTGAGCGCCGAAAACGCCGTTGCCATGCGCGGCACACCCGACGAGGACGGCTGGATCAGCATTACCAGCGAACCGGTGGAGGAAAAGGATATCAGCACGCTGGTGGCAGCGGCAATGGAAAAGCCTGCCGCTTCCGAGCAGGCCGCGGCAGCGGCCCCTGTGGACGAGACCGAACCGGTGGATACTTATCAGTACCAGTATCCGCCCATTGAGCTGTTTGAAAAATCGCAGGACGAGACCGACCCCGGCGCGCAGGAAGAGCTGAAAGCCAACGCCCAGAAGCTGGTGGATACGCTGGAAAGCTTTGGCGTGCGCACCCGTGTGCTGGATATCTCCCGGGGCCCCTCCGTTACCCGGTACGAGGTGCAGCCCATGGCGGGTGTCAAGATCAGCCGCATCACCTCGCTGGCAGACGATATCGCCCTGAACCTTGCGGTGGCGGACGTGCGTATGGAGGCACCCATCCCCGGCAAGCCTGCCGTGGGCATTGAGGTGCCCAACCACAAAAAGACCCCGGTGTATATCCGCAGCGTGTTCGAGAGTCAGAGCTTTTTGCGAATGACCTCACCTCTGGGCATTGCGCTTGGTAAGGACATTGCCGGTGTGGCACAGGTGGCAGACCTGTGCAAGATGCCCCATCTGCTCATTGCAGGCAGCACCGGCAGCGGTAAATCCGTGTGTGTGAACAGCATCATCATGAGCCTGCTGTTCCGCTCCAGCCCGGAGGACGTGAAGCTGCTGCTGATCGACCCCAAGGTGGTGGAGCTGGCCGAGTACAACGGTATTCCTCACCTGCTGATGCCGGTGGTCACCGAGCCGAAAAAGGCCGCAGGTGCCCTTGGCAGTGCGGTGCAGGAGATGGAGCGCCGCTATCATCTGTTTGCAGAGAACAATGTGCGCGACATCAAGTCTTTCAACAAGCTGGCCGCAGAACGGCCTGATCTGGAAAAGATGCCCTACATCGCCATTATCATCGACGAGCTGGCCGATCTGATGATGGTGGTGGGCAAGGATGTGGAGGACTCCATCTGCCGCATCGCCCAGAAGGCCCGCGCCGCCGGTATGCACCTGATCGTAGCCACCCAGCGCCCCAGCGTGGACGTGATCACCGGCCTGATCAAGGCCAACATCCCCAGCCGCATCGCATTTGCAGTGTCCAGTCAGGTGGACAGCCGCACGATTCTGGACGGCTCCGGTGCCGAAAAGCTGCTGGGCATGGGTGATATGCTGTTCATGCCCGTGGGTGCGCCCAAGCCTACCCGTATTCAGGGCACTTTCGTGCGGGATGAGGAGATCAGCCGTGTGCTGGACTTCATCAAGCAGAGCGGCACCGTGCAGTATGACGAAGCCATGATCGAAGCCATGGAAAAGCACGCCATTCAGGATGGCAAGAAGGGCAGCGGCGGCGCGGACTCCGACGAGGATCCCGATACCGACCCGATGTTCAAGCAGGCCGTGGAGGTGGTCATCGATGCCGGTCAGGCCTCCACCAGCCTGCTGCAGCGCCGCTGTAAGCTGGGCTACGCCCGCGCGGCCCGTATCATGGACGAGATGGACAAAAAGGCATCATCGGACCCTACGAGGGTGCCAAGCCCCGCGCTGTGCTTATCAGCCGCCAGCAGTGGCTGGAAATGCAGATGAACCAACCGGAGGAATAAAAATAAAAGAGCACTCGCCCGTGTTCAACCAAGAATGAGGATATTAGCAAATGGACAACTCTTCCCCTAAGATCTACACCGAATTTCTTCCCATCAGCCGGGCCGATATGGAGGCCCGCGGGTGGGAGCAGCTGGACTTTGTGGTGGTGGGCGGCGATGCCTATGTGGACCACCCCAGCTTTGGCACCGCCATCATCAGCCGCCTGCTGGAAGCCGAGGGCTATAAGATCGGCGTGCTGGCCCAGCCCCGCTACACCGACTGCGAGGACTTCAAGCGGTTCGGCAAGCCCAAGTATGGCTTTTTCATCGGCGGCGGCAACGTGGACAGCATGGTCAGCCACTATTCCGTGGCAAAGATCCCCCGCGCCGAGGACGAATACTCCCCCGGCGGCAAGGGCGGCGCACGCCCGGACCGCAGCGCCACCGTGTACACCCGCCTTGCCAAGCAGGCCTATCCCGACCTGCCGGTGATCCTGGGCGGTCTGGAAGCTTCTCTGCGCCGCTTTGCCCACTATGACTACTGGCTGGACACCGTGCTGCCCAGCATCGCCGAGGATTCCGGCGCGGACATCATCAGCTTTGGCATGGGCGAACACCAGACCGTGGAGATCGCCCGCCGCCTTGCCGCCGGGGAACCGGTGGAGAGCATCACGGACGTGGACGGCACCTGTTACATGACCGACTTCGACCATCTGCCCGAGCGCTACGTGGAGTGCGCAGGCTTTAAAAAGGTGGCATCGGATAAGACGGCGTATGCCAAGGCCTGCCGCATCCAGATGGACAATCAGGATGTGGTCAGCGGCCAGATCATCGTGCAGAAGCAGAGCGAAAAGTATCTGGTGCAGAACATCCCCGCAAAGCCGCTGGTGCGCGGGGAGCTGGATAAGGTCTACGCTCTGCCCTACACCCGCCGTTACCACCCCATCTACGAGAGCATGGGCGGAGTGCCCGCCATCCGTGAGGTGCAGTTCTCCATCATCCAGAACCGCGGCTGCTTCGGCGGCTGCAACTTCTGCGCCATCCAGCTGCATCAGGGGCGGCGTGTCACCAGCCGCAGCGCGGACAGCATCGTGGCAGAAGCCGAGCGCATGACCCACGAGCCGGATTTCAAGGGCTACATCCACGATGTGGGCGGCCCCACCGCAAACTTCCGCTTTCCCTCCTGCCGGGAGCAGATGCTGCGGGGCATGTGCACCGGCGGCAAGCACTGTCTTGCCCCCACCACCTGCTCCCACATGATCGTGGACCACAGCGACTACCTGAAGATCCTGCGCCGGGTGCGGGAGCTGCCGGGCGTGAAAAAGGTGTTCATCCGCAGCGGTATCCGGTTCGACTACCTGATGGCCGACCCGGACGACACCTTCTTCAAGGAACTGGTAGAGTACCATGTGTCCGGCCAGCTGAAGGTGGCTCCGGAGCACTGTGCCCCCAACACGCTGGCCTACATGGGCAAGCCGCCCATCGAGACCTTCAACAAGTTCAAGGATAAATTCTATGAGCTGAGCAAAAAGGCCGGCAAAAAAGCAGTATCTGGTGCCCTATCTGATGTCCAGTCACCCGGGCAGCACCCTCAAGGATGCGGTCTATCTGGCAGAATATCTTTATAAAAACCACATGCGCCCGGAACAGGTGCAGGATTTTTACCCCACCCCCGGCACTGTGAGCACCTGCATGTTCTACACCGGTCTGGACCCCTACACCCTGAAGCCGGTGTTCGTGGAAAAGACCCCCGAGGGCAAGGCGCTGCAGCGGGCGCTGCTGCAATACTACGAGCCTCGCAACGCCGAGAAGGTAGTCAAGGCGCTGAAGATGACCCACCGGGAGGACCTGATCCCCCTGCTGGTGCCCGCCGTAGGCCGCCGCGCCGTGCAGCGCTCTGCCCGCCGGGCCGAAGCCGCCGATGTGACAATCCACAATGACGGCACCTATACGGTGCGCCCGAACCAGAAGGGCCATAACGGCAAGCCTGCCCACGGCCAGAGCCGTGCCGCTGCACCGACAGGCCGTGCGCCCAGCCCCGGCGCACGCTTTGCGCCCCATTCGGCACCCGCGCGCAAGCCAAAAAACGATCAACAGAAAGAGAACACAACGTGGAAAACTGGAAAGAAGAAAAAGTAAACGCGCCTAAGAAAGGCCTGTGGCAGCGCCTTGCTGCGTTGGCCGCTGCCGCCGCACTGGTGCTGAGCCTTGCGGGCTGCAGCGGGCTGCCGTCCGTCCCGGGCGGAAGCGCCGATGTAGTGCCGAACCCGTCCGCTTCTGCTGCGGCGGCTGTGGATACAGTGGACGCACCCTTGGAGGTGCATTTCATTGATGTGGGTCAGGCGCTGAGTGTGCTGGTGGAATGCGACGGACAGTTCATGCTCTACGACGGCGGCAATGTGGACGACGGCAGTCTCATTGTCTCTTACCTGCAGAGTCAGGGGGTGGAACAGCTGGAATATGTGTTCTGCTCCCACGCGCACGAGGATCATGTGGGCGGTCTGGCTGCCGCACTGGCCTACTTCCCGGCGTACCATGTGTACAGCCCGGTGGCCGATGCCTCCACCAAGTGCTTTCAGGATTTTGTCAAGTACACCCAACAGCAGGGCCTGCAGGTAGAGGTGCCCGCCGTGGGCACGATGTGGCCGCTGGGCGGCGCTACCGTGACCATGCTTGGCCCGGTGGCACAGTACAGCGACACCAACGATACCTCCATTGTGCTGCGCATCGACTACGGCTCCACCAGCTTCCTGCTGACCGGCGACATGGAAAAGACTGCGGAGACCGACCTTGTGAACAGCGGCGCGAACCTCAGGGCCGATGTGCTGCAGGTGGGCCACCACGGTTCCAGCACCTCCACCAGCTACCTCTTCCTGAACGCGGTGCTGCCGGAAATGGGCATCATTTCCTGCGGCGTGAACAACAAGTACGGCCACCCGCACGAGGAAACGCTGAGCATCCTGCGGGATGCCGGGGTGGATGTGTACCGCACCGACCTGCAGGGCACCATCACCATTGGCAGTGACGGCCAGAACTACACCGTGGGCACCGAGCACTTTGCGGCAGATTCCGCGCTGAACCCACCGACCGCGGCATCCAGCACGGCCAGCAGGCGTACATCGGCAATGTGAACAGCAAAAAGTTCCATCTGCCTACCTGCCCGAATCTGCCGGCAGAGAAGAACCAGATCCTCTTCTCCAGCTATCAGGAAGCCGTGGAAGCAGGCTATACGCCCTGTTCCAGCTGCATCAAAATAAAGAACGAACTCCCCACGTCTGCTTCACAGACACGCCCCCTCTGGGAGTGGGGCCTTTGGCAAAAACCGAAAAGCTTACCTTTTCGACAGAGGCTCCCTCCTTGAGGGAGCTGGCACGGCGTGAGCTGTGACTGAGGGAGTTTTCTTTTATCCGCCGCTCTGCGGGATTGATAAAATCCCACAGGTGCGGTATACTTAAGACCACTTTATTTCAAAAAAGCAAGGAGGTGCGGCGGATGATCGGTGCACCGCAGCCGCTGGTGCTGGCAAAACCGGCGGCGATCGATACAGCACAGGCAGCGCGGTATTTCGGGGCCAGAGGGGAACCGGACGACCGCACCATGACCCTGTTGGAAACATGCGCCATGCCGCTGCTGGCGGCGGCAACGCCCCGGGCGGTCTGGCTGGAAGCGGACACGGCTGCCCTTGCCGAAGCAGGCATCCTGCGGGGTGGGGATGTGATGAAGCATCTGGAAAACTGTCCGCAGGCGGTGCTGCTGGCTGTGACGCTGGGCCCCGGCGTGGATGCACAGATCCGCCGTGCCGGTGTGGGAGATATCGCGGCGGGCGTTGCGTCCGACGCACTGGGCAGCGCGCTGGCCGAGCAGGCCGCAGACGCAGCCGAAGCAGAGCTGCGCCAGTGGGCCGCAAAAGAGGGAAAGTATTTGACCGGGCGGTTTTCGCCCGGCTACGGTGACTGGGATATTGCAGTACAGCCGCTGGTGGCAAACGCGCTGGATACGGTGCGCCGGGCGGGCCTGTGTGTGACCGATACCAACCTGATGACCCCGCGCAAGAGCGTGACGGCCATTCTGGGGGTCAGCGGCCACCCGGTAAAGGGAAAACTGGCCGGGTGCGGCCACTGCGTGCTGCGCACCCGGTGTGAGTATAGAAAGAGGGGAAAGACCTGTGCAAGCGAGTGAACTTTTCAAGCAGAGCAATACCGTCCTGCTGGACGGCGGCATGGGCACCATGCTGCAGGCTTCGGGCCTGAAGCTGGGTGCAAAGCCGGAGGAGCTGAACATCACGAACCCGGAGCTGATCGAGAGCATCCATGCCAAGTATGCCGCTGCGGGCAGCCGCATCGTCAACGCCAACACCTTTGGCGCATCGGCCCACAAGCTGGCGGGCAGCGCCTACAGTCTGGAAGAAATCATTGCGGCGGGCATCGCCAACTGCAAGCGCGCCTGTGCGCCCTACGGTGCCCTGACCGCGCTGGATGTCGGCCCGCTGGGAGAACTGCTGGAACCCAGCGGAACGCTGGCCTTTGAGGATGCAGTGAGCGAGTACGCCCGCATCGTCCGGGCAGGCGCTGCCGCCGGGGCCGACCTCATTTTTTTTGAGACCTTTACCGATCTGTACGAGCTGAAAGCCGCTCTGCTGGCCGCAAAGGAAAACAGCGGCCTGCCTATCTTAGCCAGCATGAGCTTTGAAGCCGGCGGGCGCACCTTTACCGGCTGCACGGTGGAAAGCTTCGGCGTGACCGCCCGTGGCCTGGGTGCCAACGCGGTGGGCATCAACTGCTCACTGGGCCCCAAGGAGATCTTCCCCATGGCAAAGCGTCTGGCAGAGGCTGTGCCCGGCGACTTTCCGGTGTTCGTCAAGCCCAATGCGGGCCTGCCCCGGGCCGACGGCAGCGGCTACGATATCACCCCGCAGCTCTTCGCTATGGAAATGAAGCCCTACCGGGATCTGCATCTGTTCGCGGCGGGCGGCTGCTGCGGCACCACGCCGGAGTTCATCAAGCTGCTGAACAGCGTTTTTGCAGGCTGCGTACCCGGCCGTCCGGCCCACAAAATGCCCTCGGTGCTCTGCACGCCGGTGGACTTTGTCAATGTGGACGGCATCACGGTGGTGGGTGAGCGCATCAACCCCACAGGCAAAAAGCGCTTCCAGCAGGCACTGCGGGAAGAGGATATGAACTACGTTCTGGAGCAGGCGGTCAGTCAGGTGGAAGCCGGTGCTCAGGTGCTGGACGTGAACGTGGGCGCGACCCGGGGTGGACGAGCCTGCCCTGATGCCCAAGGTGGTCAAGGCCCTGCAGAGCGTCACCAGCCTGCCGCTGCAGCTGGATTCCTCCAATGTGCAGGCACTGGAAAACGGCCTGCGCGTTTATAACGGCAAGCCCATCGTCAACTCTACCAACGGCGAGCAGGAAAAGCTGGACGCGATCCTGCCCCTGTGCAAAAAGTACGGTGCGGCCATCGTGGGCCTTGCCATCGATGAGCGGGGCATCCTGCCCGCCGCCGAGGACCGGGTGGCCATTGCCCGCCGCATCACGGAGGCGGCCCTTGCCGTCGGCATCCCGCGGGAGGACATCTACATCGACTGCCTGACCCTGACCGCCAGCGCCCAGCAGAAGGACGTTCTGGCCACCGTGCAGGCGTTGGAAGCCTGCAAAAAAGAGCTGGGGGTGCGCACCATTCTGGGCGTGTCCAACATCAGCTTTGGCCTGCCCTGCCGCCCGTACCTGAACACCACCTTCCTCACCATGGCGATGTATGCGGGCCTTGACCTCGCCATTATGAACCCTTCCAGCGAGGAGATGATGGCGGCGGTGTATGCTTACAACGTGCTGACCAACCGCGACCAGCAGAGCACCAAGTACATTGAGCGGTATGCCGACCATGTGCCTGCATCCGCAGCCATCCGGCAGGCCGCGCAGACGGTGCCTGCGGCTTCGGCATCCGCATCCGGTGAGAGCGCAGAGCTTACCGGCCCTTACGCTCCGCTGATGAAGGCGGTGGAAAAGGGCCTGAAGGGCGATGCCGCCGCCCAGACCAAGGCACTGCTGGCCGAAAAGCAGCCGCTGGAAGTGGTGGACGAAGCACTGATCCCGGCGCTGGACATCGTGGGTGCCAAGTACGAGAAGGGCACGCTGTTCCTGCCGCAGTTGCTGCAGGCCGCAAGTGCGGCCCAGAGCGCCTTTGAGGAGATCAAGAACGTCATTGCCCAGAAGGGCGAGGGCAGCGCCAGCAAGGGCCGCATCGTGCTGGCCACCGTCAAGGGCGATGTGCACGACATCGGCAAGAACATCGTCAAGGTGATTCTGGAAAACTACGGCTTTGAGGTGATCGACCTGGGCCGTGATGTGCCGGTGGAGACGGTGGTGAACACTGTGCGGGAAAAGAATGTGCATCTGGTGGGCCTTTCCGCCCTGATGACCACTACCCTCAAGAGCATGGAGGAAACCATTGCCGCCCTGCACGAAGCGGGCTTGGACTGCAAGATCATGGTGGGCGGTGCGGTGCTCACGCCGGAATATGCCGAGAAGATCGGCGCGGACTGGTACGCCAAGGATGCCAAGCGCAGCGCGGACATCGCCAAGGAATTTTTCGGGGCGCAGTAAAAGCATGAATGCAGGCCAGTAGGAAGCTTTCTCCGCGAACAGCCCGGGACTCCAGTCCCGCCCCAACGCTTATGCGCGGAGCCTCCTTTGAAAACACCTGAAAATCTATTTGCAAATTGTTCAAAAACTCCACAAAGAAATGCCACGATTGTCTGGTAGTATAAGGGTGCAGTCAGGGAGATGCAAAGACATCTCCCCAAAGCCGACAAGGGCTTTCATCTGCGGGGGCTGGTGCATCTGGCACAGCCCAGCAGGTACTTATTAAAACACTGTCCCCCGCCTATGCCAGGCAATCGCCAACGACGGCGGACAGACTACCAAATCCCTCCTGATCCGCCGCAAAGTTCGGGAGTTCTCATACCGCAGCCAGCACCGCTTTATCCTCCTTTCCACGGTGCTGGCTGCTTTTGTTTTACCTGAATGCAAGAGAACGATTGGGAATAGCCGCCGCGTGCGCTTTGGCTGTTTTAGCGGAAATTCTATTATAATTCGTTGAGCCTCGGAAAAATCTGCGGATTTTTCCGAGGCTCTTTTTCACGAATAGAATCGAAGCGATATACTTCATCTGAATGTTAAAAGTAAAGCGAGAACGAGTGCGAGACGAAATTGGTTTATACAGTTCGTTCTACTTCACTGGGTTTCGCCCATTTGTTGCTGATCTTATTTGCCAGCAGGGAGCCGCAGGCCCCCAATGCAAGGCCCAGTGCCACGCCGCCCAGAATGTCGGTGGGGAAATGCACATACAGGTACATCCGCGTGAAGCCGATGAACCCGGCCAGCACAAGAGCCGGGACGCCGAGCCTGCGGTTCTGCAGCCAGAGCGCAAAGGCAGCGGCAAAGGCGGAGGATGTGTGTCCGGAAGGGAAGGACCAGCCATGCGGCCGGGCCACCAGCGTGAGCATCTCCGGCCGGAGGTCGCAGGGGCGCGGGCGTGCGAACAGCGGCTTTAAGGCGCAGTGGCCCGCCAGCATATAAAGGCCCAGCGCCAGCGCCATGGCCAGCCCGGCCCGGCGGGTGCGCCGGAACGCCAGCAGCACCACTGTAAATGCGATCCAGATCTCGCCGTGGGCACCGGCCTGATCGAAAAACACCGCCAGTGCATCCAGCACCGGACAGCGCAGAGCCTGCAAGGCATCCAGAAGGGTAAATTCAAAGGACATGGATAAAGCCTCCCTGCTTGTTGTTCTTGCCCTTATGGTATCATGGAACCGGGCAGAGAATAAGAACAAGGCTTGTACAAAGGATAAACAAATCTTAAACCGGCAGAAAAGATGTCGGAAACAGGACAAAACTGGAATATAGCGACACAATACTACAAATTGTAAAATAGAAAAGAAAGCCCTGCGGTGCTGGACGCGGGGATTTTTGCATCCTTTACTGCATCTGTTCAAGGGTGGGGTAGCTGTCGATGGCACCATTCGTCTGCACGCTGATGCCGCAGAACTGATTGGAAAACACAAGGTATTCGTTCAGCTTTGTTTTGCTGAGCTTTGCCAGTTTTTCCAGTGTCACGCCGTCACGTTCCAGCTGCCACAAAAACGAGCCGATGAAGCCGTCGCCTGCGCCGGTGGTGTCCACAGCCCGGACTTTCCGGCAGGGGGCAAAGCCGTGGGCGGTGCGGGTATAGGCGTGGGCACCGCTGCTGCCGCAGGTGTACAGCACCAGCTGTACATCGCCCACGAACAGCTGCGGCAGGGCGGCTTCGATGTCCGCAGTGCCGGTGAGAAATTCCAGCTCTTCATCCGAAATTTTGAGGATGTTGGAAAGCGGCAGGAACTGCAGCACGGTCCCGCGCAGCATGTCGCGGTCCGGCCAGAGGGGGAAGCGCAGGTTCGGGTCAAAGCTGACGATAGCACCAGCTTCGCGTGCGGCGGAGATGGCCGCAAGGTGAGCGTAGCGCATGGGGCTGTCCGCCAGCGAGACACTGCAGAAATGCAGGGCAAAGGCATCGGCGAACCATGCAGGGTCGATCTGCTCCGGAGAATAAAGCAGGTCCGCCGAGGGTTTGCGGTAGAAGCTGAAGGTACGGCTGCCGTCCTCTTCCAGACTGACGAAGGCAAGGGCCGTGTTGGCCTTATCGGTAAAGGCCAGATGGGAGAGGTCGATGCCGCAGGCTTCCAATTCCCGGGCGATTTTGTGGCCGAAGGGGTCGTCGCCCAGCTGGCTCAGAAAAGCACTTTTGCCGCCCAGCCGGGCAAAGGCCGCGCACACGTTGGCCGGTGCGCCGCCAGTGCGCGGGCTGAACGAGGGAACCTCGTCAAAAGAACAGCCCACCCTGGACGGGATCATATCGATGAGTGCTTCGCCAATGGAAAACAGTGTGCTGCCGGACATAGAGAACCTCCCAAATTAAGATGCTGGTAATAAAAGACTTCCCCCGGCGAGGGGATGATTTTGTGACCGCTCCCAGTGTAAGGGCCAGAGCCCGGGCTGTCAATGCTTTTTTGCACGGTACAGGGCGTTTTTGTGTTGACTTGCATTTTGGGGTGTGCTAAAATATGCCGGTATGCGTAAAAAATGCCATGAAAGGGAACTTGGATGAATCTGACAAAACAGTTCTTTAAATATGTATCACAGAATATCTTCGGCCTGCTGGGCACCTCGTGCTACATTCTGGCCGATACCTATTTCATCTCGCAGGCGGCGGGTACCGACGGCGTGACCCTGCTCAACCTCTGCCTGCCGGTTTACAACTTCATCTTTGCCGTCGGCTCCATGGTCGGCCTTGGCGCGGCCACCCGCTATGCCATCCTCAAGGCGCAGGGAGACGAGCGCTGCCAGCGCTATTTTTCCAATGCCATCTTCTGCGCCTGTGTGCTCAGCGTGCCGTTCCTGCTGGTGGGCATTTTTGCGCCCGGCGGCCTTCTGCGGCTGATGGGCGGTGACGCGGGGATCATGGCGCTGGGCATCCCGTATGCCCGTATCTTCCTTATGTTCACGCCCTTCTTCATGTGCAACTATATCGTGTCGGCCTTTGTGCGCAACGACGGCGACCCCTCCCTTGCCATGGTGGCTACCCTGAGCAGCAGCCTATTCAATGTGGTGTTCGACTATATTTTCATGTTTCCCATGGGTCTGGGGCTGGCCGGTGCGGCGCTGGCCACCGCCGTGTCTCCCATCATCAGCATTTCCATCTGCAGCCGCCACTTCTTTAAGAAGGAGAACAGCGTGCAGTTCGTGCGCCAGCGCCCCTCAGTGAAGCTGCTGGGGCAGAGCTGCCAGCTTGGCATCTCCGGCTTTGTGGGTGAGATGTCCTCCGGCGTTACCACCACCGTATTCAACTTCCTGCTGCTGGGTCTGGCGGGCAATGTGGCGGTGGCGGCCTATGGCGTGGTGGCGAACTTTGCGCTGGTGGCAACGGCCATCTTCAATGGTGTAGCACAGGGCGCACAGCCGCTGGTGAGCGAGTGCTACGGCAAAAGCGACAAGGCCGGTGCCAGAAAGCTGCTCATTCTGGGCAGCTGCACCGCACTGGTGCTGGCAGCGGTGCTGTACGGCATCATCTTTGGTGCTACCGATGCACTGGTGGGCATATTCAACAGCGAAAGCTCCGCCCGGATGGCCCAGTTTGCCCACATGGGCATGAGGCTGTACTTTGTGGGCTACTTCTTTGCCGGGTTCAACATCGTGGCGGCGGGCTATCTGAGTGCGACCAACCGCCCGGTGGAAGCCTCCGTCACCTCCATCTGCCGCGGCATGGTGGCCATCGTGGTCTGCTCGCTGGTGCTGAGCCGCCTGTTTGGTATGAATGGTGTGTGGGCAGCGTTCCCGGCATCGGAACTGCTCACCGCAGTGCTGACCCTGTTTTTGCTGCTGCGCGGTAAAAAGCAGACCGCATAGCCCTTAAATATAAAGCTCCTGTTCGCGCAGAGATTCCTCGGGCGAAAGCCCACTCTGCGCGGCGTGACCGGCCATTGCCCGCCACTGTGCGGGGATTGGCCGGTTTCTTTTTTGAACACCCGGCACAGGTAGTTGGCACCGGAAAAGCCGCACAGGCTGGCTACCACGTCCAGTGTGTACTCCCGGTGGAGCAGCAGCCGCTGGGCTGCTTCAACGCGCACCGTGGTGAGGTATTTGCCCGGCGGTACGCCAATGGCTGCGGTAAAGGTGCGCACCAGATGGCTCTTGGACACGCCCAGCCGTTCGCTCAGCTCCTCCACGCCGTAAAGGCCCGCGTAGTTTGCGCGGATGTCCTCAATGGCGGCCTGCACCAGCGGCGGCAGGGCGGACGCGGCACTGTCGGCATCGGCCAGCTCACACAGCAGTGCGTAGGCCAACTGGCTGCGGGCACGGCTGTGGGCGGCCTTTTCCTCAGCAAGGCGGTCCATCAGTTCGGCAGCGGCCGGGCAGGAACCGCCCTTGGCAAGGAAGGGCAGTTCGTGCAGCCCGGCCAGAAACTGGGAAGCCGCCTGCCCGGTAAGCTGGACGCAGAGCAGATGGCAGATGCTTTCCGGCACAAGGGCCAGCGGGGCACGGCTCAGGATCAGGTGCCCGGCAGGCACGGACTGCGGCGGCAAAATGAGCGCTGCACCCAGCGGCAGCGGCCCGGCAGCAGGTACGGATGCAGAGCACTGGCCGCTGGACACAAGGCACACCCACGAGTCCGTTCGCCGGAGAGGGTGAGGGGGCAGGACAGCTGCAGATCCTGCACGGAAGCGGGAAAAGCGATGGTGTTCCAGTCAAAAAGCAATATCTGACACCTCTAATCAATAAAATGCTATTTTATATCACAAAATTATCTGTTATTATAGTACCAACGAATGAACACGCCGTCAAGAGCGTGAGAACCTTAAAAATTATGGAGGCAAACGACTATGGCTTCGATCAGCTGCCAGCACATCTATAAGATCTATCCGGGTGCTACCGCTCCCGCTGTTACCGACTTTAACCTGGAGATCCAGGATAAGGAATTCATCATCTTCGTCGGCCCCTCTGGCTGCGGCAAGTCCACCACCCTGCGCATGATCGCCGGTCTGGAGGAGATCTCCAAGGGCGAAATGTACATCGGTGGCCGCCTGATCAACGACGTTCCCCCGAAGGATCGTGATATCGCAATGGTGTTCCAGAGCTACGCTCTGTACCCCCACATGACCGTTTACAAGAACATCGCTTTCGGTCTGGAACTGCGCAAGACCCCGAAGGACGAGATCGACAAGCGCGTGCACGAGGCTGCTAAGATCCTGGAGATCGAGCACCTGCTGGACCGCAAGCCCAAGGCTCTGTCCGGTGGTCAGCGTCAGCGTGTTGCTCTGGGCCGTGCAATGGTTCGTAACCCGGCAGTCTTCCTGCTGGACGAGCCTCTGTCCAACCTGGATGCTAAGCTGCGTACCTCCATGCGCACCGAGATCATCAAGCTGCACAAGAAGCTGGCTACCACCTTCATCTACGTTACCCACGACCAGACCGAGGCTATGACCATGGGCGACCGTATCGTGGTTATGAAGGACGGCATCATCCAGCAGGTCGATACCCCGCAGAACCTGTACGATATGCCTTGCAACATGTTCGTTGCTGGCTTCATCGGCAGCCCCCAGATGAACTTCCTGGACGGCACCCTGATCAAGAAGGGGGAGCTGTACGGTGTTGATCTGGGCGGCGACGTGATCCCCCTGCCCAAGGAGAAGACCGCAGACGGCAAGCTGGATGCTTACGTCGGCAAGAAGATCAAGATGGGCGTCCGTCCCGAGGACATCGACGACGAGCCCGAGTTTATGGCAAAGCACGCTGACTGCCAGCTGGATACTCAGGTGGACGTCTCCGAAATGATGGGCGCTGAGATCTACCTGTATCTGGAGTACAAGGGCAACAAGATGACCGCTCGTGTGGCTCCCACCTCCAAGGCACGCAACGGAGACACCGTCCGCGTTGCATTCGATCCCCACAAGGTCCACCTGTTCGACATCGAGACCGAGCTGACCATCCTGAACTAATATTTAGCGACGATCATTTTTGATCCTCCTATCATAGAAAAACCGCCGAGGAAAGCCTTCGGCGGTTTTCGTTTGTGTGTTCAGCTTTGCGCTTCAATGGACCCGTGCTCTTTTCATTTGCTGGCAGTGCTGGGCGCGGGCTGGCGCACCAGCTCGATAAAGGCTTTCATCTGAGGGGTCAGCCATTTGTCACGGTGATAAAACAGCTGACGATGCATCTCCACGGTGCAGTCCGGCACATTCAGCCGGGCAAGACGACCTGCGGCCAGCGCCGGACGCACGATGTACTCCGGCAGGAAGGAAAGACCCATGCCCTGCTCCACCATCTGGCACAGCAGCGCAGCGCTGCCCAGCTCCAGATAAGGGTGGATGGCAAGGCCGCGGGCGGCAAGGCACTGATCCAAAGCGTCGCGGTAGCTCATGCCGCGCTCAGTGAGCAGAAATTCCTGCCGGGGCAGCTCTTCCAGCGTAACGGTTTCCTGCCCGGCAAGCGGGTGAGCGGACGGTGCAATAAAACACACCGGCTCCGGCACATCCGCCGCAAGCACCAGATTGGGCTGCAGCAGGGGCTGGTCCAGCGTATAGGCTAGATCGATCTGATTTGTGCCCAGCATCTGCAGCATTCCGTCGGCAGTGGCGGTGCACAGCACCAGCTCCACCTGCGGGCACAGGGCGTGGTAGCGTTTGAGCAGACCGGGCAGGAAGGTGGAGCACACCGAATCCGCCAGAGCGATGCGCAGACTGCCGCTGATCTGCCGGGCGGGCTGCAGGGCAGCCTGCGCCTGCTGGGCCGTGGCCAGCAGGGTGCGTGCATAGCCCAAAAAGGTCTGGCCCGCATCGGTGAGCCGCACGGTCTTGCCCACGCGGTCGAACAGCGGTGCGCCCAGCTCTGCTTCCAGCTGTGCAATCTGGGAGGACACCGCCGACTGGGAATAGCCCAGCTGCCGCGCAGTGCGGGAAAAGCTGTGCAGCTCGGCGATGTGCAAAAAGGTATTGATGTTCCGCAGTTCCATAAACGCTTCCTCTCAGCGGCGGGCGATGCCGGTCACGGTGAGCATCTCGCCATCCACGGTAAAATGCACCTCTACCGGGCCGAACTCCATGCCGTACACCCGCTGCGGGTCGTGCTGGTAGGAGGGGCGCGGGTCACCTGCCAGTACGCCGGTCAGGGCGGCGCGGTCGGCCTGCGGCACCTGTGCCAGCAGTTCGGGCGGGAACTGTACCTGCAGACGGTGGAACTGGGTCTGGCCGGTAAAGCCCTCGGCGGCATCCGGGTGGCAGTCGGCATAGGGGATGTAAGGCTTGATGTCGTAGATGGGGGTGCCATCCATCAGGTCGGCACCACGCACGATGAGCACCGGGCCAACGTCCGGCCGGTGCTCGATGCCTTCCAGACGCACGCTGGAAAGGCCCAAAGGATTGGGGCGGAACGGCGACCGGGTGGCGAACACGCCCATGCGGGTGTTGCCGCCCAGACGCGGCGGGCGTACAGTGGGGGACCAGCTGTCCCGCACCGCGCCGGAGAACTGCCACACCAGCCAGATGTGACTGAAATCTTCCAGACCGCGCACGGCATCGGCATTGCGGTATTCGGGCGTAAAGATCACCTCGCCGCGCAGCTCGTCCACAAGGCCGCTCTGGCGCGGGATGCCGAACTTGGTGGGAAAGGCAGTATGGATATGGGCAATGACCTTCAGGGTCATCTCTTCAGGTGCAGTGGGCATGGCGAACTCCTTTTAATAGATCTTTTTCAGGGGGCATTCCGGCGGGATGCTGTACCGTGCCCGGAATGCGTCCAGTTCCTGAGGCGTGCGAATGAGCTGAACGTCCTCAAAATGGCCATCCGGGGAGATGAAACCGGCCACCTGCTCCCCGGTGCAGATGCTGCACCGCAGTGCAGGCTGCTGGGTGGCGGGGTCGTAAGAACGGGCAGGCTTTTTGCGGGAGAAAAACATGAGAAGCCTCCTTCTTTTATGAAACGTGCCTGAAAGACTGCAGGCGGCTCACAGCCCCCGGCCACAGGCCGACAGCGCGGCCCTCAATGTGCAGCTCTTCCAACTGCAGGCCGGTAAAGATCATGGGTGGGCAGACGGCGGCATTGTCCGCAAGCAGCATCACAGCATCACCCTGCCGGTGGAAGTGCTTGAGGGTGGCCTCGCCGCCAATGCGCACTGCGGCGATCTCGCCCTGCTCCACCTCCGGCTGGCAGCGAAATGCATACGATGTCGCCGTCGCAGATGGGTGGGAGACATGCTGTCACCGTGGCAGGTCAGGGCAAAGTCGGCGCGCCACGCGGCGGGAACGCCGATATAGCGTTCAATGTTCTGCTCTGCCGTGATAGGAGTGCCGCAGGCAATGGAACCGATCAGCGGGACCTGCGTCATGGCAGGCAGCGGCTCAAAGCCCGGCGGCGGACAGGGTGTGTCCAGCCCAAGCAGATAGGCAGGGGTGGTCTCCAACGCGGCTGCCAGCTCTTCCACCTTGGACTGCGGCAGGTCGTTGATGCCTTTTTCCAGCTTGGTAATGGAGGATTTGGACCGATAGCCCATGCGCTGGGCAAGCTCTTCCTGCGAAAGGCCCAGTTCTTTGCGGCGCAGATGCAGACGGGTAGAAAACTCAGACATGCGAAACCTCTCTAAAAAAACGTATGGTTGTTCCGTAAAAAGAATGCTGTTACCAGAAGTATACCAAAAAATTGCATTAAAATCAACTTTTTTCTGCGAATTTGCAAAAATGGGTTGACACTGAATCAATGCAGGAATATACTACAACTAAAGATTGTGGAACGGCATTGCCGATACGAAAAAAGGAGAGCGGAATATGGCAAATACTGAAATGATCCGGGATTATATTCGCGCCAGTGGGTACAAGATGCAGTATGTGGCACGAGCCTTGAAGATCAGCCCCAATGCACTGAACCTGAAACTGCAGGGGCGCACACAGTTCAAGCTGAGCGAAGCAGAACGGCTGAGCGCGGTGCTTGGTCTGAGCATGTACGAGCGGGATCTCTGCTTTTTTGAAGAGCAGAACCGCCGCGAAGTGCTGGCACGCCGCGCGGATGAAAAGAGGAGGGCAGAACATGACAAGCGAGCAGAGAAATCAGACGCGGCTGGCACTGTACCGGTATGGGATGCGGCAGCGTGCACGAAGCCCGGTGGAGCGCAGCTGGTGCGCCGCCATTGAGGAGGGCCTTGCCTATTACCGGAAAAACGACCCGCTGCGTGCGGATCTGTTCGAGCTGCGCTATGTACAGCACCGCACGGAGGACGATGTGATCGATCAGCTGCACATCGGCCGTACTACTTACCAGAAAGCCCATCAGGACCTGCTGAGCACCATTGCCGTGTACGCGGCAGAGCGCGGGGTGTTTTACCGCGAGACGGAAAGCTGAAAGCAGAATGCCCCCGGACGCTGCCAGCAGGCAATGTCCGGGGGCATTTTTGAACTCAGGCTTTTTTGTTCGGGTCCTGTTTTTCGCAGTGGCTGTGGCAGGATGCACAGTTGCCGCCGCAGCCCTCGCCCTTCCAGCCGCCCTGCTTGGAGATCCACACAACGGCCAGTGCAAACAGAACGATCAGAACGATCAGCGTAATGATTCCACGAAGTGTCAGCATTTTTTGTACCTCTTTTCCCGGTGGGAAAGTTTCTGTGTTCAGTATACACGATTTGGCATCAAAGGGCAACCGGAAAGCGGATACAAAAAGTGTGATTTTTTTAAAATTAGGGCTTGCATTTTGGCAAAGGCCGTGCTATAATAATCACGTTCCAGTTCGGAACGCACAAAACAAAATATGGAGGATTAGCTCAGCTGGTTAGAGCACCTGCATCACACGCAGGGGGTCTGGGGTTCGAGTCCCTAATTCTCCACCAAACGTAAGGCCGTTTACCTGAAAAAAGGTAAGCGGCTTTTTCTTGTATCTACGTGCTTTTTGATACGAAAAAGTGAAACGAATTCACTTTTGCATATTGATAATGAAACGTGTAGGAGGCCCCCTTTTCAGTCGTTTGTAGCAAGTTTGTAGCAGATCTGTAGCAAAATTCGGAGAGGAACGGCAAAATGGCTCCGGAAACCCGATTTTTGCAGATTTTGGGTATAAAATTTTATCCTCAAATTTGTACAGAATGACGACGGTGCTTTTCATTCGGATTCTGATGCCGTATAATAAAGAAAAAGATCATGGATGAAAGGAGAAATCGCTGTGCGCTACACCATCCGGCATTTTGATTTGCCACTGCTTACCTTTGAAGCAAACATGGACAGTGCAGATACTGACCTCCATATTATAAAGGTTTACGAAGAAAACAGTTCCTTTCTACCTTTGAACCTGACTGTATCAGAAGATGGCGTAGAACGCTGGCTGCGGCATCGCACAATTCCGAAGAACCGAGCGTATGTAGATGCTCTGCTCTCCAAGGTGGGGCTTTCTTTGAATCGTCCGCTGGGAATTATCACCGTCTGCAAAGGACTTTCACTCAATGATTGCTTTTGGGTAGATGCAGAGGGCTCCGGTGACACCTTTGAAAAAGTAAATCTTTACGATAACCGATTCAGTCAGGTGCTGGCAGCAATCGCCTTTACAGGATATGGCAGCAGCATACGAACTTCGCTTGCGTCCTGCCCGGAGTTCTCGACCAACGGGATGCTGCCAAAATGCTGGCGCAGACAAAACGGAAAAATCTATCTTTATAAAGGTGGCACGTCAGGGTTCAGTAATCTGGGATTTGAACCGTACTCGGAAATGTATGCTTATCAAGTTGCACAGGTGATGGGCGTGAATGCGATTCGCTACACCCTGACAAAAGATCTGAAAAAGACGCTTTGTTCCAAGTGTGAGCTGTTCACCAGCAAAGAGTATTCTTATATTCCCATCGGACAGCTTGTGTCCAAAGGTGGAATAAAAGCAATTTTTGCGTATTATCAGACGTTAGGTCAGAACTTTGTGGATGCACTGGAAGATATGCTGGTCTTTGATGCAATCATCTGCAATACAGACCGCCACTATGGAAACTTTGGCGTGCTGGTAGATAATAAGACCAATGCGATTGCGGCACCCGCACCGCTGTTTGACCACGGAAACTCGCTGTTCAGTCTGGGCGGGACGGATCTTTGGGACAACCAGAAAGCGTTTGATGAATATGCCCGCACACTGCTTCCGCTTGCATACGATGATTTCTTTGCAGCTGCAAAGAGTGCAATGAAACCTCGTCACCGTGTAATGCTCCATAAGCTGCTGGATTTCCATTTTGACCGCAGAGCGACACGTTATAATCTGCCGCCAAATCGCTTGAAGATGATCGAAAAAGAGATACAACGCAGAGCAAGAGTGCTTTAGGGTAAAAAGAAAACCGTCAAACGCGAGAGATTGCTCTCTCATGCGTTGACGGTTTTTCTGGTATGTAGGGGTTATTCTTCTGGCAGAGCCAAAACTTCATCTTTGACCAGTTGATTGGCCGAGTCAAAAGCTTCAATCATCTGGTTGGCTTTCGGATGCAGATAGACTTCATCCAGCGTTTTGGATTTGGGCGTGTGCCCGACAGCACGTTTCAGGATATCCTTGTTGACACCTGCGCGATCACAGAGGCTGGCGTATGTATGCCGGGTGGTGTAGGGCGTATAAGTGGCGAGCTTCCCGGAAAACTCCGGTTTACGCTTGCCGTTCTCGTCATAAGGATTCGGCTGAATGCCAATTTCCTCCAAGAACGGATAGAACTTGCGGTTGCGCCAGTTCTTTTCGTTCCAAAAACCTCCTTTGCCATTTGGAAAAAGCGGGCTGTTTTCCACAGAGGTGGCATACGCATGTTCAAAAATCGGGATGCCGAAGTCAAGAATGGGAATGATGCGGTTGCGTCCAGCTTCGGTCTTGCAGCCGCCAATCAGATAAGCGCCGGATTCCGTGCGGTGAAAATCTTCGTGTTTGAAGTGCAGCAGCTCATAGATACGAACTCCACAGGCCAGAAGAGCAATTACCATCTGCCCCGTGGGAGTGTTCTTCTGGCTCAGAATCAGCGTTACCTGTTCATCCGTGAAGATTTCACGTTCCGGGGATTTGCGCCCCTCGATTTTCAGAACAGATGCGAGGTTAGCATCCACGACACGCCAGCCAATGGCAGTGCGATACAGCTTACTGATAAGAGTGCGCTCTTTTTCCAACATGCTTTGAGACAGGCCATCGTCGGCCATCTTATCAAGAATGTTCTGGAAGTCCTGTGCATAAAGGGCGGCGATTTTATAATACCAGAGCGGTTTTAGATACTTCCATGCCAGATCATACAACTCACGAGCCTTATCAGAACGTCCTTTGTACTCGCGAGATTCCAGAAAAACCTCGTGAATTTTTGCTAAGGTGGAATCTTGATATGGTGTAGCAGGGCGTTTCATCATTTCAGCACGAACCGCTTCGGCTTCTTCACGGGTGACATAAGTGCCGACAGTTTTTACAACTGTAATACCTGTGTGAGGGTCAGGGATTGGCATACGGAGCAGCCACGGCTTACGGCGTATCCCGGACATTCTAGAGATGCTTCCATTACCAGACGATGCTTTCAGCCGGGGCGATTCTCGCTTGGCTGGAACAGTAGGCGGTGCTCCTACACCGGGGGATGGTGCTGTGCCAACGGGATGACCGCAGGCAGAGCAGAATTTGGCGGTATCGGAGATTTGATGACCGCAATTTTCACAGAACATAGATTTGAACCTCCAATTGATCTAAATTTGCTTCAAAAAATGCCCTCGGCATCTAGGATACCGAGGGCGGACTGTTGGATTAGCTTCGACTACGGGAAAGCTGATATGCTCGACTTTGTTCGGCAGTCACACCGTTCTTTATCAGATTGGCTACGTTTGGATAGTATACTAAAATATGGCTACCATTGGGCACGTGTGGAATGAATCCTTCAGCGACAAACCTCCGCAGGCTGGCATAGCTCAGATTCAGCCCTTCACTTTTGGCACGGCGGACGGCTGCGGTCAGACTGATAAAATCACTGTTGTTTTTCATAGGCTTTTTCCTCCATGAAGATTAAATATTGAAGCCTTTCCGGCTTCCTAGTCAGTATAAGAATAACTGTTTGTTTAGAGCAACTTTAAGGATACCAAGGAAGATCGGGTTCCAATACCGCTTCATCACACAGGGGAAAATTGGAGGGAATTAGATAGCCACAGTTTAGGTGGAGACCGTTGTTACGCAAGGTTGCAATGTCGCAACCAAGGCATTCATAATTGGCATCGGCAAGACAGGGTGGCTTGATAAAATAAATAGCGGGTTTCATGGCTGGCGTTGAATTAGGGTATGCGGGAACCGCAGGGGCATCAAAAAATCCATAATGATAGTTCATGGTAAAATCCTCCTATTATTTAACGGACTGTGGTAGGTCAACATTCACCTGAATGCAATCAGTGCACGGGTGAGTCTCGTCTCCTATGTAAACGTATTCGGACAGCAGAAGACACTGGCCGGCTTTTAATGTTTTGAGCAGTTCAGCTGTTTCGGCACGGTGCTGTGGGGGCGCCAACATCTCGGAACACGCCCGAAGTTCTGTGAGTGGTGGCTTAAAAAACAGCTTGGTTCCAGTTTGGCTCAACGCCAACTGCTCATCTGGGCTGAAGGCTTTCAGAGATTGCGAAATAAGGGTGGAACCGATAGAAAACCGACGACCTTCTGTGATGATTTGATTCAAAACTGTGCCTCGACCAAGCTTTAGATTCTGCACTTCATCGACCATAATGATGATTGGAGTTTGCAGCGCACGGGCAGAACGGAACCAATCATATAGCAGAAGTTCTGCTAGGATAATTCGTATGCCAGCAGGATACCCGCTTAGATCGAAGACGTGAATATTCGGAGAAAGCGGGAGAGAAGTGCTGCCTGTTTTTTGGCACTCGAATACGTTGTTCCGCAAAAGAGGTCTTAGACGATTGGCCAGTGTGCGGGCACTTGCCAAACTGGAGTTCTCAAGTTCCTCAAGAATACTGGGAAAAATTCGTAGAGATGTCTCTCTGCAATCTACACGGGATTTTATAGCATCGGTAAGAATTGCGGCCTGCGTAGGCCCCAACCGATAACCTTTACTGATGATCTCAGATAATCCATAAGCAGTGTCATATGAATCCTCTATACAGCCATCGTAAATTTTAGGGGTTATTAAGTCGCTTGCCACTGCTTTTCTATACAGATTATGTCGTATCACGAGCGATTCAAATTCTGGCGACAGAGCCTTGCAAATGTGTTCGGGAGACATTGTTTGGTTTATGTCTATGATCTGTTTGGCTTCTCTGGCTTTCTTTGTTTCAAAGCCGACACCCTTTTTGCGACCAACCTGCTTGCCGTTCAGCCGGGCGGTCAAAAGGCCCTCACGGGTGCGCTGGTGCAGATCGGCAACTTCTTTTTCGGACTGCTCAAAGGCCAGTTTGATCTGCTCCTTGGCCAACGCCATCAGATATTCGTTGATGCCCTTCAAGATGAAGTCCACATTTGTCCCTGTCATGGCAATGCTGCCGGACAGGGCTTTTTTGTAGGTCTCGGTGTCGATGTGGTGCTCTTTCAAGAACACCAGCCGGATGCCCTTATGGTAGAGGTCATCGTACAGAGCAAACCCCTCTTCTGCATTTCTGGACATCCGTGACACCGAATCGAACACCACCACATCTCCGGCTCTCAGAATCCGGTAGAGCTTCAGCCATTCCGGGCGAAAAATGGATGTACCGGTGTAAGCTTCCTGCACGATATGGGCAGTCGGGTATTCTGCCTTGATGTTGCGGATCTGACGGTCAATGCTCTGCTTTGCCGTAGAGATTCGGCAATAGCCATAGATGTTCATGCGTCTCCTTTCTGGCTCAAAGATAACGAGCGACATTTTTAAGACTGTGTTTTGCACCTTAAAATGGCCTGAAAACGGCCGATTTTAATACAAAACAGAATATACGGTATTTTTAATACAGTTTTAGTGGGCATAGGCAGTCATAAAATCAGAAATGGAAGTGCACGGTTTGTGATTGGCGGTGTCCTCGCCATCCAAAGGAGCGTAGTTCCAGTCGGTGTCCTCGTCAATATATCGCCGCCCATCATCCGGCAGTTCCAGCGGTTCCGCAAGAATAATGGTGCCCCAGTGGTTGACCATCACAAAGGGCGCGATCTCACAAGGGATGCCCCGGCACTCGTCATCATGCCGAACATCGTAGGCGTACAGACCATCCGGAATGGTATCTCTCTTGATGCGGATGCTGGTGAACAGCGCAGGCTTTCCGCAAACCGTGATCTCTTCGTAGTGTTCGGTCATTGCATTAAAGGTCATAATCTGTCCTCCTTAGATTTCAATGATAAAAGCTCTGAATTTCTCTTTGTAGAAATCCATTGTACTCTGCGGCAGGGAAGTCAGATTCCCTTCGTTGTCACATCCGGCCAGAAATCCCGGCCCGGCAAGAACATCGGCTCCATCCCACAGCGGACGATTGAGCGGCAGGCCAAGCAGCTTGCCTTCATCATTGCAGACCAGTGTGACCGCTGAACCGGTGTCACTCAATGTGATGCATTCGATCAGCCCGCCTACAAATTTCTGCATGGCTTCAAGCGTGTTGTCCAGCTCGATTTCCTTTGGCAGCTCCATTGGCAGGAGCGCAAGGACTTTGATTTTTTGTTCTTCCATTGTGTGCCTCCAAATAAAAACAGGACAATCCAAATGGATTGTCCTGTAAAAAGTGAAGGGGAGTATCCGAAGATACTCCCCAGTAGATAATTATTTTTTTCCTTTACCATGCAACGCTTTTTGAAGAATGCGATGCCATAGCAGAGGATGTCATCATAGTCGTCCCGGAAATCTGCCGCATACATCCGGTCATTGATCTGCTGAATGGCAGCATCACAGGCATCCGGCAGAGCATCCAGAGTTTTTGCATACTTGGCTTCAAAAATTGCCACACGACCATTGCGGATGTCCTTTACAATAACATCGCTGCGTCCTTCGCCATGCTCTTTGTTGGATTCCACCACATAGCCAGCACCAGTAAAGATGCCTGCAAGGAAAGCGTGGTAAAAATCCTCCCGGTAGTCGTGGTAGCTGATGGTCATACGCAGCAGCTTGGTCATCTCTTTTGTCAGAGCTTCGTTGTTTCCGCTCCAGACTGCATCAAACAACGGGCTGCGGTTCCATGCCTTTGCACTGTCGTCAAACCATTTGCTTACAGTGGTTTCAAAAATTTC
>ENA-OQJC01000004-OQJC01000004.1-human-gut-metagenome-genome-assembly--contig:-NODE-4-length-52655-cov-4.066802_pt1 | contig 52655 bp, 56 predicted proteins | sample MGYA00242600_ERZ504766 | MGnify/ENA primary metagenome ERZ504766 (study PRJEB26092, sample SAMD00036364) | human gut metagenome | host: Homo sapiens | study: EMG produced TPA metagenomics assembly of the...
CTCGGGCCATAAACCCTTCCCAGGCTTGTCGTACTGGTGTGTTTCCATCCTTTTCGCGCGCGGCAGGAAGGAACTCGCCGCAGCCTATCCGAGAAATAGATTGATGCGCTTACGCACGGCCATTTACCGTGCATCGTGCCCCGACGGAATTACGATATCCGGACCCAGTGCTTAAAAGGCACCTGCTCTTCCTCTGAGCTACCGAGGCGACTGGCATGTTTTCTTCCTAGACGATGTGCGCCCATGCCGAGGCTGTTCGTCCATGTTTCTCCGGAAACGTCCCATGGAAAGACGGTTACGAGCCCCATTATTGGATTAGATCCAGTGTCTTGGTTTTCCGGATAGAGCGGATGACGGGGTTCGAACCCGCGGTTTCCTGCTTGGGAAGCAGGCGTGCTGCCACTGCACCACATCCGCATGGCCGGGGCTCCTGAACGGTGTCGAACCGTATCCCCTCCGCCCTGAAAGGGGCGGCGTGCTTTTCCACACTTGGGAGCCAAGGCTTCGTTGCGAGGGGTGGGATTCGAACCCACGACCTCCAGGTTATGAGCCTGGCGAGCTACCGAGCTGCTCTACCCCGCATGGCCGTGCTTTTTTTTCGGATACGTCGCACGGCGGTGACGTGTTGTCCACCAGCCGAAAGAGGGATGGCTGGCTTCCGAGTGAACGTCCGGGGCTTGCACGCCGGATGGGGCTTGGATGCCTGCGTTCGCCAACGCTCTTCGACCCTTCTTGCCAGTGGTCACGGATGTGTTGATTCCGCCGGCCGGCGCTGCCGGTCGTACTGCCCGGGCATCCTCCCGCCCGGGTGAGATCCATGGGAAGCGATATTCCCATGCGAGTCGGATTGACAGGATTCGAACCTGCGACCCCATGCTCCCAAAGCACGTGCGCTACCAAACTGCGCCACAATCCGATATTTTTGACAGGACTCCGTGGCTTACCAGCTACGTACGTGCCCTATTAAACGCGATTTCCTCAGATTCTGGCACCGTCTTAAGCCAGTACCACGATGCTTTCATCTTGATTCTTTCGCGTGTTTAGACTGTCTCCACCGGTTTTCCTAACCTCCTGCGAAACCTCCCCTTCCCAAGCGTGCGACCTAGGATTTGCACGCTCTTCCAGTTTTTCTTCACAGTCCTCGACTCTCCGGTTGTAAGACCTGTCAAAAACGTGGCTCCGGGTGGATTCGAACCACCAACCATGCATGCTCCGCCGTTTGAGCTACGAAGCCGACCGGAACGCGTCGTCTCATGGCGCGTATCATTCCGGCTTTTACCGTTCGCTGTCAGTCTAATGAGACTGGCCTGACAGCGGATAAAATCCGTTTGTTGTTTAGATACTGTGTGCAACGAAAAACCACAGCACGGCCTTGAAGGCGCCGCTACCTGTTAATCCGCCTGTTTGCAACCAGGCGGATAGTGGTGGCGGGAGGACTCGAACCTCCGGTGTTTCCTTGTCGCAGATTTACAGTCTGCTGCCGTCGCCGCTGGGCCACGCCACCGGTGCATCGCTTCTGTCGTCCGTCACGGTGCGATGCGTACCGTGCCCGATTCATCTGTCCCCGCAGACCGTGAGTCTGCACAAGCTCATGGGAGATGGATCAGGGTCGTGGAGCTGCCGAGAATCGAACTCGGGTCTGGCCTGCTGTCAGCCTTTGCTTGCTGTCACGTGCGTAGGGGTTTATCCCCACTTGCGTGGGGGAAGATCATCCGTGGACGGGTGCGTTCGGCGAACCCGCACGGCTTGTAGACGATGTTCATGTACTGGTCGGGCGAATCCATCGTCCGACTGTCCGACCAGTCCGATTCAAAGTTTTCCGGCTTTGACCCGTTAATCGGCAATGGGATCAAAGTCGGGTTTCACGCTACGAGGGTGAAACGGGAAGAAGAAACGGTGTTGGCGTCTATTCTTGTGGCAAGGTTGATGACGGTTGTCCTTGCCGGCCTCCGGCACGTAGCAAATGGTTTCCGGCAGGCTATCGAAAGCCTGTCAGCCCCATTGACTTCCTCCCGGTGCTTTAGCACCGGGATTCCCAGCGCGGAACGCGCAAGCGTTCCGCCTGTAGGGTTCGCACTTCCCTGACGGCTGCTGCGCTTGGCCGAAGCCAAGCGCAGTCTTATACCGTCTCCATGCGCGTTTAACGACTCGGCAAGCCCTGCCGCGTCGAGAATGTTCAGGGCCGCATTGTAGTCGCGGTACATCCGAAACCAGAACCGGCCGAACTGAACAGGTGATATGGGTTGAACGGCGTGAACTTCAGCCGTTCAACCCATATCTTTACTGCTGCCACCTTGCAAGGGTGGCGTATGGTCCAAGGTCTTGTCCTCACGCCCATGCGGGCTAGAGTTGCCTTGGACAAGAATGTTTTTTGGTGTCTCTCTTCGGTTTTCAAGCGTCCGCATCACGTGCGTGGTGTAGTGGTTAGCTTCCTACGCAGGATGCTTCGCGACTGCCCCGGTCTTGCTCCGGGATGATCCGCTTTTGTCGGATTGCAGTCTTGAGAGAAGTTGAAGAAATGATCCGATTTGATGGATCCTTGAACCTCTTTCATTTCTATGTGGACACATTCAGTATAACAAGTATTTTAATGCTGTCAAAAAGAGAAACCCTATAAACAAGCCATAATGTTGAAATATCAACGGTTAATAACAAAAATATGTTTGATATACGGCGTGTCGCACCGGGGAAAACCCGGACAAGCGCCACCAAACATCGTTTTTCGTATTCCGCTGATTGCCGCTACCATAGAGAACCATGACCAACAACAGTCCGGACAACACGAAACCAGCTACCCATTCAACCGACCTCGTGCTCGACCGGGTAGCCACGATCTCAGACATCGAAAACCGTTTGCCGGACAGTAAGGAAATCTGGTACGGGCACAGCATCCTCACCAGCACCCTTTTCCCCGCCACTCCCCCGGCGGAAGGCACCGACTTCGTCAGCAAAGACAACAGTACCGTCGAATACATCCTCGAAGCCGGTATCGATAGCCTCACCAGGTCAAGGGACTTCCCCTACGGGAAATATCCCCGACTGTTGATGGCGTGGATGGCAAAGCAGATTCGCTCTGCGGGAACAAGGAAAACCCCGACCGTTGACCCGTCGCAGCACACCATCACGATTCCCAGCATGTACCAGTTGTCCGAAGAGCTCGGCATACCCCGTGGAGGACAGTCATCGAAACGTTTGCAGGAACAGTTGCGCCGTCTCCTGTACTGTCATATCAGCATCAGGCAGAAAACCGGGTTTGCGGGCAACCGGGATCGGTTCGACTCCGTGAACATGCAGATGGTGAAGGCCGTCAGTTTCCTGAACGACAACAATAATCAGGATTTCAGTGGCGCCAAGTTCATCCTCACCGATGAAGTGTGGGACAGGCTCGCCCAAGAGTCGGCACCATTCGACACTCGTGCCACCAACTACCTGCTGTCAGGCAAATCAGTGCTCCCCTACGACGTGTACGTGTGGCTGACCGGAACATTCCGCAACCTGCGTCACGACCTCACATTGGATTGGGATTGGCTGCACGGACGTTTCGGCGACAGCATCAAGGAACGCCGCGTGTTCAAAGCCAAGTTCCGTGAAGCATTGAAGAAAATCCACGACGTATATCCCGCCGCGAACGTGGAAACCAACAGGGAAGGGATTGTTCTGCATCCATCCCCCACCTCAGTACCGCCCAAGGCGGAACGACGGGCATTGGACGAGGGCCGTGGCGACTGACAGCGATAGGCCACTATCACGTTTCCTCAAGTCGACTCGGTCGCCATCGTTTTTGCGTGAGGCAACAACACGTGGCATATCGGTGCATTCTGCCGTTTTCTTCGGGACGGGTTAGCGGAGCATGTAGTGGCCTATCGATGCATTTTTGGTTGCGTGTTGGATTTTTCCGGATTCAAGAACGGCTGGCGGCCTCCCTTTCTGCGGTCGTGGCCTATCGGTGCAATCCCGCCGATTCGTTGATGAGATTTTTTAGCCCGCAAACCCGGTATTTCAATGCCGGGTTAGGGCGGACCGAAGTTTACATATGGTAGTAAATATGCTATCATCATTCCCATGAGCGCAAGCGATGAACGGTTCACACATGGTAGGACTTCGGTGTACAATCTGAACTACCACATCATCTGGTGCACGAAATACCGCCGCAAGGTGCTCAAGAACGGAATCGACTCGGATTTGAAGACGATTCTCAGGGAGATAGCCGACGAGCACGGCTACCGCATTCCCCATATGGAGGTCGGCTTGGACGACCACATCCACCTGTTCGTGTCAGCGCCGCCGAAAATCAGCGTGAGCAGCATCGTCAAACAATTGAAGGGCACATCCAGTCTACGACTGTTCGCCATGCACCCCGAACTGAAAAGCCAGTACTGGAAACGCAAGGGCGAACGGAGCCTGTGGTCGCCCAGTTATTTCGTGGAAAGCATCGGCTCGGTCAACGAGCGGGCGGTGGCCAAATACATCGACGGCCAACGGTCGAAGGAGCGTGAATCGCAATGACCATGCGCAAGGTGGCGCAGCGCATACCGTTCACGCCGTCCAAGACCCAAGCCTCATTGTTGGAACGGTGCTTTGGGGACAGGCGTTTCGTCTACAACCGGCAGGTCGAGGCGTTCAACACGTACGACAAGGAGACGAACCCGAAACCCGAGTATCCGAATGTGTCCGGCATGAAGAACGCGAACGGATGGCTCAGGGACAGTCCAATCCCGTCGAACGCGTTGAGCAACGCCATCATGGACTTCCGTAAGGCAAGGTCGGCGTATTTCCGCAAAGCCCGGTACGGTAAGCATCGTCCCCGTTTCGCCTCACGGAACGACAGCATCCAATCGTTCCGCAACACCATGCCGATACGCCGTATGGACGGCAACCGGTACCCGTTGTCCAAGAAGCTCGGCTCGGTGCGCATCCGCAAACGAGACCGGCTCCGATATCCAATCGAGAACCTGTCCAGCTGGACGGTGAAACGTGAGAACCGGACGTACTATCTCGTGCTCCTGTTCGACGTGGAAATCCAGCCGAAGATGCGGGCCGAGGGCCGTATCGGCATTGACTTGGGCGTCAAGGATTTCCTCACATTGTCCACCGGCGAGAAAATCGACTATCCGAACCGGCTGCGCCGATTGGAGGAGGACGTCAGATGGGAGCAGCGCAAACTGTCCCGTCGAACGAAAGGGTCGAACAACTACCGCAAGCAGAGGGCGATCGTGGCCAAGGCGTACGCCAAGCTCCGCCACTACCGCGATAACTTCCAGCATCAACTGTCCCACAGGCTGATAGAAGAGAACCAATTCATCGGCATGGAGACCCTGATGGTGCGGAACATGACGCGGAAGGCACGCAAAAGGCTGGACGCGGACGGCAAGCCCATGCGCAACGGCCAGTCGCGCAAACGCGCGATGAACCGTTCCATACTCCGCGACGGGTGGAGCGGCCTCGTGGACAAGCTCTCCTACAAGGCGGAATGGTATGGTCGCACCCTCGTCCAAGTGGACAGGTTCTACCCGAGTTCCAAACTCTGCCACGACTGCGGGCGCAAGTACAAGGGATTGCGGCTGTCCGAACGCGAATGGGTGTGCGAACGGTGCGGAATCCCGCACGACAGGGACGTGAACGCCGCGTTGAACATTCGCGACGAGGCATTGCGGCTCAGCCGAGAAAAAGCATAACAAAAGAAGAGGAACCGGCCGACAACCGGGGATAGCCCGCTAAAAATGGGAAGCCTCTGGATTCAGACGTATCGCCTGAATCCAAGCAAGCCCAGTTCGCAGGAATCCCGTGGTTTCAACCACGGGAGTGTCAAGGCCTATCGGTGCTGTTTCTGTCTCTGCTGATGGACTATCGGTGTAAAGCCTCCCGAGCGGAACCTTGAATGAGCGGGTTCTGCAGCTCCCGACCCCCCCTATAAAAGGCTTCGTATTCCATAGCTTCGAGGAAAAATAGTGGCCTATCGGCGCAAAACACACTATCCCCAGTCCCAACGCATTGTTCTCCACCAGTTTCGGCCTTGTATACTGGCCCTATCCGACACTGTTGTGGATAGTGGCCTATCGGTGTAGCCAGTAGTGGCTTATCGGTGTAATCAGCCTTGGCAACAACCTTACGGCGTGGAGTATCCCTGCACTGATAGTGGACTATCGCTGCTGTTTTAGTGGCCTATCAGTGTCGTTTCCGTGGAATATCACTGCCGAACCCGTGGACTATCGGTGTAACGAACCTGCTCAAACCGCTTCTCCTATAAGGGCTGACGGGCAGTGCTTATAGTCATACTACATACTGGACATACTCTTTTATAGCAGGAAGATCGAGAACGAACGATAGTGGCCTATCGGTGAATACATTTACGCTGATAGGCCACTACCTTGATCCCGGTGTTCCGTTCGGAACATACGGTTCTCGTGTTTCTGGGATCCCACCGGACAAAGGAAAACCTTGGACGAGGCCGTGGCCTATCGCTGTATTTTTTTTGTGGATTGCCGCTCCTCTTCTACGACGATCCGCCTGTTTTTTGAGTGTTGGCTAATCGGTTTGTTTATTGGCTTCTTCGACCATGTGAATGCGTTCTCCAATCCATCGCATGACCGGTACGGCCATGCTGTTGCCTAACGCCTTGTACCGGGCGCCGTCTGGCGCGTGCTCCTTGTTGCGGTATGGGATATCGGTGTAATCGTCAGGGAATCCTTGCAAGCGTTCGCATTCTCGTGGGGTCAGGCGGCGGACGGTGAGACCTCTCTCCTCATTGTCGCCTGTTATCAGCGTTCGGGTGTTATGAGTGGACAATGTGGCGCTCATATCGTGCTGAATCAGCGCGCCTTTCCCGCCACCGGGTTTCCCACCGCGAATCTGCAACGTGACCGGTTTCATTTCCTCGGACTCATCGACTGGGTATATGAGCGGCGGATCCTTCTTAGCGTGCGAGGTCAACGTGGGAGCGAGATTTTCGCCTTCCATCGCGTTCGTCTGTCCGTCGGCCCGGCAGATGTACGTCTGCTGTTTGATGCCAGGCTGCGCGGCCAATGCGCCTGCGACTTCCAGTTCACGAACCTCGTCACGCTGATTTGAAGCGAATGCTACAACCGGATTATGGTCGGTTTTTAACGTAGGGCTTATTTCACTTATCCCTAGACTCCGGGCCTTCGCACCTTGGTTATACAGGAACGCGAGCGGCTGCACCTGCACCAATGGGACTTGGTTGCCTCCGGTTCCGGCCCGTGCGGTCAATGTCTGGCTGACATCATCATGCGCGTACCGAAGTCTGGCGTCGGTCGGATTGAAATCCAATGCCGCCACTGCGGTGCTGTTCGTCCGATCCAACGTGTTCATCACATCGTCCTGTTTGACGAGTTTCCCGTTGCTGCCGGTTTGCGCCGTCTGGCAAAGGAATACTTTATCCCGTTCGTCAACGACGACGTTCGCTCCACGGTCAACGCAGGGGGAACTATCGTATCGTGCGGTGAGAGTACCGGCAATATCATCACCGAACTGGGTGAAAACGCTTTCCTGATTTTGCCCTGACTTTTCTCTCGTGGACAACGTCGGATACACGCCGGAAGTCGGATAAACCCTCCGACTCTGGGTTTCACCGGGAGTCAAGCAGCCAGAATCATGATCTGCTTCTCCAACGCATCCCTGAGCCTCTTCGGCAAGGGCTTGCCTCTTCTGTCGGCTCGACTGATGATCCCACGACAGGCTTTCGCGCTCAAAAAGTACTTCCGCGCAACGCATGGTTCCAAGACTTCCAACAAGGAACACACGTTCGCGTCTTTGGGCCACACCGAAAAACTGCGCATCCAATACTCGCCATGCCAGACCATACCCGAGCGCATCCATCTCTGACAGGAGCTGGCGATAAGCCTCCCCCGCTCGCTTGTGAACGCTCCTGGGACGTTCTCCCAGACAAACCAACGTGGACGGAGTTCACGTACCGCTCGAATGTACTCGAACATGAGTCCGGAAGCTCCCGCGAGTCCTTCACGCTTTCCTGCGACGCTGAAGGACTGGCAGTTGTGAACGGCAATTCCGGCTGCCACATAGCTGTGGTCATCTTCAACCTCCAAGTTGTATACGAGGACATTGGAACGTCCGACAGTTTTCTCATTCACACGACCCCAATATCCGTCATCATCGAAGTCGTCTGAATCAATAGGGGAAGTGTTGAACTTTATCCGGTAGGTTCCCGTGCTGTGAATCGATGGATTCTCTTCATAGAGAATGCTTGAACGGTAGCCTGCTCCTGCGGCGAGAATTTTCATTCCAACAAGGAGTTGCATTCCTGAGCATGGTTGAGCGTAACGGACTGAATCCATTCGTTGGAAGTAACCTTCCAATAGGGAGATTCGCAGGTTTTCGGACAGTCCATATACCCATGAGGGGATATGTTTCTCTTTTCCTCCGAATTGCTTCATCACCCAACGATTGATGCTTTGACTATCAAACCGGAAGGCAGGCAAGGAACTTGATTGTCCCAAACTAAGCCAAGTACCGATTAATCGAAGGAACGGCTCCGTCAACGATACTCCATCAGGAAGCGCGGGGACGGGCAGTGGTTCTGTAGCGGCGTTCATATTCAGCCATTGTCGGCCAACCATGTCAGTCGCGGGAATCCACTCCTGCTTATATTCATAGCCATATCCGCTTTCACGATGCACTCTGGTTCTCGCATAGAAAGGATGGTTCGGGGTGCATTCCAAAGAGGAGACACCGTTTCCCCTTAGAACGATCGTGTCAGCGATTTTGGAACCGGTGGCCGTGACGCGACGCCATCGGTTCCGATGGGTGAGCACCATGTCTCCGACTTTGATTTCCTCGATGGGTTTCAAGTGCTCCGAAGTCAATATGAGGGTGCCTGCGGGGAAACACGGTGAACCGCCTACAACCAGATCGGCTTGCCCTTTATATGGGTTCCAGTCGATTTTCGTAATATCCCCGAGATTCGGGATATCCGGGTAATGATGCTGCAATACGGTTGACGGGAATGGGTCGATTTCGCTGAAGGCCAGCGGTTCCCACCCCAATGGCTGCCATGCGACCGTGGCGGCTTCTATACCGCTGAAGATGCTGACGTATTTCACTGGCGTAGGAGTTTCCCGAGTTGGATTTCGGCGATGGCGGCGTTCATGTAGCCGTGTGTGTGGAAGTGTTTCGGGTTGAGGCAGCCGATTGTCCATGTGATTCGGCCGGTGGAGTTGTCTACGTGGCGTTGTGCTTCCATCGGTTGCCCGCAGTTGGGGCAGAACCAGTTGTTTTTCATTGGTTGTTCCTTCTGTCGGAATCTGAGTGCGATGCTGCTTGGCATAGGGCTGCGCTGAAGAAGCCAAGGGTGAAGCCCGTAAAGAGGCAGATGATGGCAATTAGCATGAGGTCTCCTGTTTCGTCAGATGGTTTTTGCGATGAGGCTGATCGAGACGATCAGCAAAACCCATAGGATCGCGATGCCGACCGTCCAACGGTTGAGGTTCTTCTCCGCGACCCCGGATGTGCCCGCGTTTGCGGTCAGTCCGCCGCCGAACATGTCGGACAATCCCCCGCCCTTGCCTTTGTGCAGAAGAATCAGCAGGGATAGCAGGACGCTCAGGACGGCGACGATGGTTTTCAAAACGATGATGAGAACGGCCATAGGGTTCCTTCGGAATAGAAGATGGCGATGAAGACGATCAGGGCTGTCAGGTATGCGACAGCCCAATGACGATAGGTGCTGCGATGCTGTGGATTATCCGTCCATACGCTCATGAGAAGAAACGTGAGCAGGGCGATACCCATCCATAGCAGCATGGCAAGGGTCACGGGATGTGTTACCGTCACCCGAACACCATGAGAGTGAGTTTGCCGAGCCCGAAATCCATGCCCGTGACCAATATCATGAGCAGGATGACGAACACGAATGCGGCAATACTCCAGGCCAGCCATTCGCGGGCGGTTGGAGTCACCGTCTTACGGGTTTCATCGATTGCCTGCCGGACATAGCGTCCGATGGTCAGGAAAGGATTACGGGACTGCTTGAGGGATGTTTTTTCAGTCAATGATCAGCTCCTTGAACAGGAGCATGAGACCCAATGATCCGGCAATGACGCACAGGAACGTCAGGATGACGCACAGATAATATGCGATGTTCCAACAGCGGGCTTCCTTGATTCGGTCCAGAGAAGCGGCGTTCTTCGCGCCTTGCCCGAACAGCATGCCGACATGGAGGATAAGCCATGAACTGGCATATCCTCCGGTCATAACCATTACGTATTGGAGGATCAAGATTCTCACGTTCCGGGAATGGTCTTATTGGGCGTCAACAGGGGTCGCGGGTGCTGATGCGGTGTTCTTCGCACGGATTTGAGCGAAGGCGATGGTCCTATCGTCTTCAAGATCTGCCTCGTTCGGATTAGTGGCCTGGCCGGCGATGACCGGTGTTGGCGCATCCTTCGGAGCTGACTGGACTGTAGTGGCGTTAGGCTTGCGTCCGGACTGGTAGGCGTTGTCAAGCACTTTGCTTGCCTCCTCAAGACGGCCGAGAATCGCACGAACCCTTGCATCGGCCTGCTCCGCGATGTTTTGCCGTCCAGTGGCATACGAGTCGGCTTCCTTACGCAACTGTGCGGCGGACTGCTGCGCGGATTCGATGATCTGCTTCGACTTCGCTTGGGATTCCTTCACGTTCTTTTCGGCGACCTGCCGCGCGTCCACCATAGTCTTCTCCGCGGCGGACTGGCTCTGCTTGCGAATGCTGTCAGCCTCCTGCAGCGCCTTGTTCTTGATGTCGGCTGCGTTCTTTTCCGCAGCATGATAAACGGTCTGGGTGTCTTCGAGGAGTTTCCTCACATCGTCGCCCACGCTCGTGTACTTGTTCTTGATTTTTGCTTCCAGATCGTCGTTCTGCTTTTCGAGTTCTTCGATCCGTTCGGAGAGCTTCTTGTTTTCGGCTTGCAGCTGATCGATGTCTTGGTTTGCCTGGGTGAACTGGTTGTTGACCGTATCCAGGGTCCTCTTCAGATCAGTGTTTGCTTGCGCATACTTGTTGATGGTGTCCTGGAAATTGGTTACGGCATCATTGACTTGTTGAGGATCGTAGCCTCGCATCTTCGTGTCGAATTCGATGATGGGCATGGTGGATTTAGGTCTCCTGACTTCACTTTTTTCTATGTAGACAGATTCAGTATAACAGGTAAAATGCCGGGAAGTAAAAACCACCCGGCATTTTCCTAGGGTCAGCGATTCGGCAATTCCATGAAATCTCCGGCCTCGTTGTAGCCGTAAAGTTTTCCGTTGCGGCTACGAGTCCCGCGGGTAGTGGACATGGATGGAGTGTAGAACGACTCACGGCCGTTCTTCCGGACGCGGAAATTACCATCCGACAAGACCTTCACGTTGTCGGCGGTGATCCGATTGGCCGGACTCTTGCCGTTATTGAACATGGATGCGAAGCCCTCCGCATCGGCCGGCTCCTTGCCGATGCAGACACCGTTCCCGTTGGACAGCATGCGGGCGTGTCCGCCGGGAGTGTTGATGGCAAAAGGCCACTCCCTCTTTGCCGTCGCGCATCTGGATGTCGCTGCTGTAGAACCGATTCGTCCCATACTTGGCTCGCAGCAGTTTCGCGGCTGCCTGTGGGGATTGCGGATCCACGTATGGTGCGGCCGCCCGTTCACGGACTGCTTGCACCTTGCGCGTATAGTCTTGGAATTCCTCGTTGGTGGTGAACTCCCTGCGTGCCTTGACCGGCTGCGTCCCGTACTGTTTCGCTTCGATGGAACCCCCATACGGTGATGTCGTCTCCACTGTGGGGGGTTTCATGTAGTCGGCGCGGAAATGCAAGGCGTTCTGCAACGGTTTGCCGCTTTTTGCGGATACCTTGGTGCCTCCGCTCACGGTGAAGTCGACGCTCTTGAGACCATCCTTCTGCATGGCCCTGGTCATGCGAGTGAGATCCCGGCCGCGGAGACGGACGCTGCCGCTGCCTCCATGCGTGTTGGGGCTTCGCCGGGGCACCATGGCGACGAGATTGTCCCCGTTCACATGGAAGCCTTCCGGCACCGGGTCTCCTGGTTTCATTCCCAGTTCGCTCATGGGAACGCTTTCAGGCTTGTATGCGGGTTTCACGGTGACGTCGCCATTCTTGTCCGCATACACGTAGACCGGCATTTCCCGGGCTTGGGATTCGCTGAGCCCGAATTCCTTCTCGTAGTAATGACGTGCCTGGACCGCAGCTTCGGCGAAGTCGCCGGGGTCAGCGGAATAGACGCGGTTGTCAAGGTCTGCGAACGCCGCGAGGTTGGCTCGTTCTGCCTTCTGGGCGTTCAACGTGTCATAGGTTTTCCTGTCCGGACGGCCGCTGATCTGTGCGGCATGTCCTCCGAAGGCGGTCTCGCCGTCGGGGAGATTGGAACTGACCGGCTCGAAATCGTGTCCACGGTTGAGGCTGAACACATCCGGTGGGGCGGCTTTGCTGTGGTTGATCACGCCGAATGTGGTTTCCCCGGATGCCGCGACGGCCATCTGTTCCATATCGCTGTTGCCGATGATGTGGATGCGTTCGATGGGGTTCTGGGTCTTGAAACTGCTGAACACCTTGCCTTGGGCGCTCATATGCAGGATGGTGGATCCGTCTGCCAGCTGGTTCATATCGTTGACATAGTATTTCTTGACGATGCCGCTGCGCGTGGTGTACGTGTATTCGCCGGGGACGAGATTGGTTTTACGGAATCTACCAAGGGGGTCACGCGGCTGTGTCGCTGGTGTCCATACCATTATCGGCTCTTTCTCTGAGATTGATGGATGTGCTTCCTGTTCAATCGTATGGTCGGACTTGGTTCCTTCCGCAGGATTTTCGGATTTTGCCTAGGCTCTGTTTCCCCGGCGGATTCAGCTTCACGGATGGTTCGAACGTCAAGCTGGTGAAAGATGAGATGGCGGATATAACGGGCCCAGACCGTGAAGATGTATCCGGTCGCGCAGATTATGACCGATATGGTGATGACTGATTCTCTGGAGTCGATGAACCAGTCCTGCGGGACGATGAACATCGCATATAGGACGGCTATGAGGATAGCGATGAGTCCTATCGCGGTCTGGACTAGCACTTGTCTCAGGTTCAACGCATTCTCCGATCATGTTCGCCCCAAGCGTCGATGGAGCTTTCGGCTATGCTCTGCGCCATCTGAAAATTCTCGGGCACCGGGAAACAAAAAGTCTGACCATGTGGTTTCCCGTCATGAGATTCGGCAGACGTACGAAAGCCACTCCCCTGCAATGCTGGCTGTTCACATCCGGCCAAGCTCCGATGCGGGTTCCCGAATGCAGTATGGTGTTCACCGTTTCCGCCGCATTGTCAGGGTCGGCGGTTTTCACCCCGTACGGGTATGCGATTCCGGCGATGATGGCGAATCTTTCATACGGACGGTAGGCTTGTCTTTTCCACTGTTGGAAGGCCAGTTCGATGAGTTGTGCGCGTACTCGTTCCCGAATGCCGAAGCTGCCTCCCCTCCCCCATGTGGCTGATTTCCGTTCGCCGTTCTGTCTGGCGATGAGGTCACTATCCGTATAGTTGCTGGTTATCCACTGTTTGTCGGGGATCGTGAATGACACCGAGTATCCGTCGTGCCATGCCGGCGGATTGGGATTATTTCGCCAATGCTGGTCGATGTTCGATGCGAGACGTGAGGTGATCTGGTATTTCGGCATTGATTCCGGCACCGGGATGATGAGCACGCTCAGCCTGTAATGGTTGACTGGTGCCGGTGTTGGCAGTTGGATGTATACGGTGCTGTGCCGGTGCTGGCTGTCATCGTCGTCCCAGAGTCGGGCATCACTGCCACCGTCGATGATGGGTTTGATGGTTTCGGCCGCTCTCGCCGGGAAAATGTTTTCTGGCTTGGACAGCCTACGCCTATAAGGGCGATGAACCGTTCCACTTTCCAGGCTTTTCCTGTTTTCTTGAGGTTGCGCCATTCGTTTTTCGCGTAGTCCCTCACCCATGCCCTTCGTCTGGCTCGCATGCGTTCCGTCTGTATGGTGTCGGTCGTACTCCACCATTCGATTGGGATGGTGAACTCGTGGGCGTAGCCTCCGCGTTTGTAGTTGGCTGGTTTTCCTGGATTGCTGGATGTTGTCCGGCGTGTTCGAGGTGCTGATGGCATTGGCGTTGGTTCTGTCGTCTTTACTGTATGTGGACATATTCAGTATAACGAGCAAACGTTGACTTCCTCCCCCGACTGAAGTCGGGGGATTCCTCCCCTCGCGGGGAAGAGCTTCCTGTAGGTTGATGTGATTCACGTCTTCTTGTTCACCGGAGTGTCGCTTCGGTGAGGCGTGAATCCCCGCAGGCTCGAACCGCCAGTCCGGCGGATAGTATGTTTACGGCGGCGTTCAGGTCGCGGTCTTGCATGGTATGGCAGTATGGGCATTCCCATGTTCTGACGTCCAATGTCTTCCTGCCGGTGTTTTTGCCGCACGTGTGGCAGATTTGGCTGCTGGGATACCATTGGTCGATGACCGTGAGTTGGCGTCCGTACCATTCGGCCTTGTATTCGAGCATGGTGCGTAATTGTCTCCAGCTTGCGTCCCGGATGCTTTTGTTCAGACCGCTTTTCGCCTTCTGTCCGTTGTGGAGGTACTGTCCCGGATTGTCCGGGTCAGTTTTCGGCTTGCAGCGTCGGCTCATGTTCTTGACAGCCAAGTCCTCGATGACAACCGTTTGGTTTTCACGGATGATTCTGGTCGAGAGCTTGTGAAGAAAGTCGATGCGACTGTCCTTGACCTTCGCATACGCCTTAGCCGCCTTCAACCGGGCTTTACGATAGTTGCTGCTTCCTTTCTTCTTGCGGGCGAGTTTTCGTTGCGCCAGTCCGAGTTTCCTCAAGTGTTTTCTCAAGTATCGTGGATTGTCGATTTTCTCACCATTGCTGAGGATGGCGAAGTGTTCCAATCCCATGTCGATGCCGACCATGTTCCCGTTCTTGGTGTGCTGTCGAATCTCGTCCTCGACCAGTATGCTGACGTGCCAACGTCCAGCCGCGTCCAAACTGACCGTCACGCTGGACGGTCGGCTTTTTCGTGGCAGGGTGCGCGACCATCGGACGGGCAATGGGTCATGCATTTTAGCCAGCGTCAACGCCCTGCGCTCCCAATCCCATGTGAACGCGGAGACGGTGTAGGTGGCGGAACCGCCCTCGTGTTTCGCTTTGAATCTCGGATAGGAGCCGGTCTTGTCGAAGAACCTCTTGAACGCGGCCTGCAAATGCCGTAGCGATTGTTGCAGCGGGACGGACGAGACTTCCTTTAGGTAGGAGTGTTCCTCTGTCTTCTTCCAAGCGGTGAGCATCCTGCTCGTGTCCGCGTAGCCGACCTTCTCCCGGTGGAGCGTCCACGCGGTCGAGCGGGCGTCCAAGGCCATGTTGTACACCTTGCGGCAGCATCCCAGAGTACGGCGGAGCATGTTCTCCTGTTCCGTCGTGGGGTAGAAGCGGAACCGGTATGCCCGCTTGACCGTTTTGGTGCTCATGTTTCCAATATAGCACACGTTTTTACAAAAATGAGATAGAATGGTAAAAGGAAAAGCGCCTTATATCCCCCGGCTAAAGCCGTAGGTTTTACGGCGCAACGCATAAAAAAGAAGAGAGGATCATCGTGCTGGATGGTCCTCTCCTGTCAAGCCTCAGGCAATCAGCTGGCGAGATCGCAGAGCATGTTTTCCGCAGTCAGCAGCTGCCAGTTCTGGAACGAAACCTCCTTGACCTTCTTGTTGAAACCATGTCGGAGCGCATACTTCGCGGCGGCGTCCACGGGGTCTGGAGTGTTCTCTGCGTAGCCTTCCTCCTTGGCTTTCTTGACCATCAAGGCGATGCCCAAGAGTGCTTGGCGGATGCTGGTCGCGGCAAGATTCGTGATCGGATTGTCATCGCTGATGCTGAAAGGCTGCCAGTCGCAGGCATCGGTTTTTTCGAATACCCAGAATTGCATGGTGCTGGGAGCCTTGGATCCACGGTCGAAGGCGTCCGGCTTGCATGCGGCTACCGCGGCACGGTAGAAAACGGTCTGAATGTGATAACCGTAGTTGATGACTTCCTTGGCGAATGATTCCGCGTCGGCCTTCTGGGCGGTTTTCAAATCGACCAGGTAATCGGTGCCGGCAGGAATCAGATCAGGCTTCGCCTTGAGCATCAGACCGGTTTGACGGTCCTTCCATTCGATGCACTGTTCCTTGGTTCCCTGTTCGATGATTTCCATGTAATCGGGGTATTCGGGCATGAGACTGGTCTGTTCGATGCCTTCTTTCATGCGTTTGAGCAGTTGCATGTCATTGTAGGAGACGATGATGTTGCCGGCTTCCAGCTGTTCGTCGCGCCACTTCTGATTGTCTTTGCTCCTGAAGGTCTCTCCCTCAGGCAGGCTGACAACGTCGCTGGTGCCGAGCAGGTAAGCGTGGAACGCCGTACCGAACTTCATGGCGTCGGTGGGCTTGTGGTCGTCGTTGAGACGGTGATATGCCCAGTCGGCCGGGTTTTTCAGGAATTGTTTCAATTGGCTTTGGTCGATTGATTTCAACCGGAAGTAGCCGGGGTCGTCGATGTCGATGATTTTCGCGTAGGCCATTGGTGTCTTTCCTTCTTGGATTCAAGTTCCGGGCATGCCTATGGACGGAGCATGCCGGAACGGTATGTGGGGAGGCTACTTGTTGTTCACTGGATCGGATTCGGCGATTTCCTGGGCTGACATGTCAGCCTCGTCGACGTACACGCTGGTGTTGCCGCTTTCCGGATCCACGACGACGTGAGGCTCGTCGTAGGTGATGGGTTCTCCGGTCGTCTCGTCGAACTCCGGGCTGACGGGCACCGGGTCGGAGAGGTGGAGATATCCGCCATCGGCTTTCTGCTGGGCGCGGTTGACCTCTTCCCAAGCGTTCTCCCAGTTGAAGAATTCCTCCGAATAACCCGGGTATGGTTCCTTGTTCTTGGTTTCCCAGTCGAGGAGCTGCTTCGGTGTGACGGGTTGCGAGGGGTGGAATTCCTCGGTCAGTCCTTCGGGGATCGGCACTGTGTAGTCGCTGAGACGGTCCTCGTCGTCTTCGTCGGGTGCGACGAATCGGACTTTCGCTTTGATGGGGGTGTTCATAGGTTGCTCCTTTTCCAGTTTTTTTCCTTGATTTGGATTGCTGTTTCGAGATATTCGATGAGCTGATGGTATGCGGCGTAGGACAGGCTCATGGGGTTGTCCTCGTACTTGCTGTACGTGTTGACGCTCATGCCCAGCAGGTCGGCTATCTCGTTTTTGGTTTTCCTGCTAGCTGGCGCAGGCGTCTGATTGATAGCTGGTTCATTCGCCTCTCCTGGATGCAGTGGTCGGACTGGTGTCGTCCAGTCTTCTGGTTGTGTTCACGCTCCCATTGTACAACATGCAGAAAACTGCGTTTTTCAGCATTCTCTAACAAGGAGAAACGCCTTGGAAATAAAGGCAACACGCCGAATAATATACATGTTCAGATAACTGCGTATATTTGAATATGTCCACATAGAAAAAAGAAGAGAAGACGAAAACTCCCATCCTCAATGCACTGTGGAGCGATCGTCAAATCGTCAAGGAGGAACCATCATGGCAACAGAACTGCTAACTCACGCGAAAACCGGAGTCATCCAGATGGGATGGCCCAAGCTCTACGAGGCGGTCGCATTCAAGGGAAACAAGGACGATGACAAGTCCGTCAAGAAGGACGATAAGAGAAAAACGAAAGCACGCCTGCATACGGGTTCCCTGTGCTTCTCGACAAGGATGACCCCGATCACATGCGAACCGTCCGAATCCTTCAGAAGCTGAGCAAGAATGCGGAAGCCAACGCCATCGCCTTGAAGAAATGGGGCAAGAAGGATCGTATCGTTTCCAATGACGGTCTCAAGGATGCCGACGAGGATGAAATCCTTGACGGTGATAAAACCGTCCTCATGACCGATAAATATCCGAATCGAGCCAACCATTTTTATGTGAACTTCAGTCGTAGCTCCAAGGCTGGTCGTCCCGGAATCCGCTACATCGACGATGAAGGAATCCTGCGTGAGCTCCCCGAACCGATTCTCGGGACAAAGGAGGACATTCAGGCCGCTCAAGCCAATCTTAATGATGCCCGAGCCGCTTACGCTACGGCTGATGAAGACGCTCGGGAGGAGGCGAAGACGCTCGTTCTGGAGGCGACGCGCAATCTTGAGGAGGCTCAGGAGCGTGATGCCAAGGCCAAGGAAGTCAAGGTCTTATGGGATAAGCTGGTGTATCCCGGTCAGAACGTGCAGGCTTCGGTTACGGCACGTGCGTGGAAGACTCAGACCGGTAGCGGTGTCAGCTATCGTTTGGATAATCTCACGATTGTTGGCGGAGGCGTGCGAGATGGAAGCTTCGAATACGATGAGGACTTCACCGATGAGGATATCGAGGCTCTTATCGCTTGGCGAGACAAGCATGTGAACGCAAAGCCTTCCAAGGCCGATGATGAGGCGGCCCTTCTTGCGGATGCTGACTTCGATGAGGCTGATTCCGATGATGAGGTGGACGAGGATACCGGTGAAATCGCGGTCAAGCCACGTCGCAAGGCTGCCGTTTCCCGTCGTCGTCCGAAGCCTGTCGAGGTTGAAGATGATGACGTGGACGAGGACGAGGACGAGGAGGAAGCTCCGCGCCATCGTCCGAAGAAGACCTCTTCGCGGGGCCGTCGTAAGCCGGCTCCTGTCGAGGTTGAAGATGATGACGTGGACGATGAGGATTATCCCGACATGTTCTGATGTATGGGATTAACGGGAAAGCCGAGGTCAATTGCCTCGGCTTTCCCGTTCTTTTTTCAGCCGACGTTGCCGCCACTTGTTGCCCTTGGGTGGCGTCTCCTGCTGCGGTTGCGGGGATACCCCTCCCCACTGTTGCCGGTTGATCCGCCGGTTGATCCGCCGGTTGATCCACCAGTCGAACCATATCCCCCGCCCCAGTAGTACATGTTCCCGTATGGATTCTGCTGAGGCTGCTGCGCCTGCTGCTGCTCCTGTTGGGCTTGGGCCTGTCGTTCCGCTTCCGCTTTTGCCTTGGCCTCTTCCTCGGCTTTCTTCTTCGCGTCCGCATCCTTCTTGGCTTTATCCACTTTGGAGATGAGGTTCTTCAGCTCGGTCGAAGCCGAAATAGCGTCGGACAGGTTGTCAGACGTTATTTCCGTGCTTTTCCACTGGGATGCGAGGCTTTGCATCTGCTTCTTGTCGTTGCCGTCAGGAGCGTCAGCAAGACCATTTGCCTGCTGTACCAGACCGTCGAGTGTCGTTCTGGTTTCCTTGGCTTTTGCCTGCATTGCATCCGTGTAGGTTCTGTTGGTTTTCTCATATTCGCCGTCCAGTTTTTCCAGGGCCGATGTGATGTCTTTTTCAGTCATCGGATTCCCTGTGGTTGTTTTCTGGAGGGCTTCCATGGCTTTTTGCACGTCGCTGTTTTCCGCGACGGGACTGGCTTTGATCGTGGAGACCAGGTCATCGGCCTTCCGTTTCCTCCCGTCCCATTTGTTCTGTGCCTTCACCAGGGATTGTTGGCGCTGTTTGCGGTCGGCTTCGGCCTGCTGTTCCGCGACGTGAGTGGTGTATGCGTGATAGGTGTACGCTCCCCCGCCTATCAGTGCTCCGAGGCCTATGAGTATGGCGGCCGCGACTGCGATAATCTTTATCAGCGTTCCACCGTTTCCCCTATTTTCTGTATCAGTGTTTTCCTGTGGGAATGGGGAATCATACTGGTGTTCAACTGGGAAGACATTTTCCTGTGGGAATGGCGGATTGTCGAATTGTTGCGGGGGCATGCCATTCGTTTGCTGGCCTGTATTCCACTGACCGTTCGATTCGTCGTCCGTCTGGCTCCAAAAGTCATCTCCCGTCTGGAATGTTTGCGTTGGGTAATCATCCGCGCCAAGGCTTCCGGCGGATGGGGACGATGTTTGTGGTCCCCCCTCCGGAGGTTCGGATGGGTCATCCCAAAGGTCGAATGGATCCGCAGAGTCCGTGTCCTTCGGGTATGTTTCGCCAGTGTCCTGTCTTACTGGGGAACTGTCTTCCTGTTGGAAGGACGAACTGTCATACTGTTCTTCTGTTTCGCTGTTCCATTGATTTTGCATAGGAACATTGGATGGGAAAACAGTTTCAATGTCTCCCTGTTCCTGCATATCAACGTGTTTCTTTGAATCTGCGGAACTGTCTTGAATGATGTTGTCGTCTCGACGTTCGTTCTGTTCCGTTGTCGGTTCGCTGGAATCGTCCGATTGCAGGTCGAATTGCTCGAACGGGTCGTATTCCTCCGGGCCTTTTCCTTGTTCCCGTGTTTCCTCATTGTTCTGCGGAAATGCGGAAACAGCAGACTGTTCTTCTGATTTCTTGTCGTTATGGTCTTCTGCTGAGTCGATGAATTCCTTGAACGGGTCGTAGCCGTTGGCGAGTAGGTCTATCTGATCGAGGTTTTCCGTATTCTCCTGTGGAGTCGTATCCGCAGTGTCCTGTTGAACTGGCTTGACAGTGTTCTGGGGGGCTGTCGTCCTGATGGGACGTGAAGCTGTGCCTTTGTTGCCCTGCGAATCTGTCGTTTTGTTGGACTGTGGAACTGTGTGGTCAGTGGAATGAGGAATTGTTTCCGCGTCTTCCTGTGAAAGTGTTGCGCTGTTGGAACGTGAAACAGTGGAATCATTGGAACATGAAAACGATTCCTCTTTCTCCTGTGTAGGCAATTGCCTGACATCCTGTTGGAACGGGTCTACGTCTTCCTGTTGGAACGGGTCTACGTCTTCCTGTTGAAATGGGTCGCTGTCGGATTGATGGGTTGTGCTTTCGTCAGACTGTGGAAATGAGTCATCAAAATACTGTGGAAACGTGTTCGCATTTTCACCGGGAATGGACTCCCTGTTGGATTGCGAAACTGTGGGCACATTGGAACTACTCCCTGTACCCCCGGCTTTCTGTGGAAGCGTTTCCGCATTGTCCTGTGGAAATGCGGAACCAGTGGAATGTGACGCTGCGCCTTTGTCATTCTGTGGATCTGCGTCATCATCCCACAAATCATCCATCAACAGGGAATCATCCAACTGATTCCCCGCCGTCAGCCAATCATCATCCTTCGCCAACATCATCACATCCTATATCAAAGACCTTTTTCGGCAGATAGGCGCCCGATATTCATGGCGGCATCGATGGCGCTCATGTGAGGCACGTCGACACCTGCCGCATACAGTTTGCTCGCATGCGCCGCAGCGGCGGCACCCTTCAACGGCTTGTCACGGTCTGCGACATCACGCCCGTCCTCGCCGAAACCGTCTGTGGGGAACCCGTCGTCTTCGTCCCCGCCGGAGTCGATCATGCCGTCATCGGGTTTTTCTGCGGCGGTCGGCAGGGCGTTTACGATTTCATCCCATGACCAGTGGCCCGAGTTCATGTCGCCTTCCGGCGGTCGGATTGCGGTCAGACGTTCGCGCAGCAGGTCGCTGTATGATTTTCTTTGCTTCTGGTTCTCCTCGTAGAAACCCTTGTAGATGACGGGTTTCATGCCGGGAAGCCTGATAAGGCCGGCTCCTCTGGAGATTCCCGGTTGCATGATGTTTTCCGGTATCTCAGGGAAGTCCTTCGCCCCTCCCAGCAGCTCTTCGACAGCGGTGGAGGGTTGCAGGGTGGGGGAGATGACCGTGGTCAGATTGACTCGCATACCGGGGTCGAAACCGTCCTGCAGGCGGGTCGATTGCCCGCAGAACAGGAAGCAGACACCGGAGAACCGGGCTTTTTGCGTGATCTTCATCGCATAGGTGATGTTCGCCGCATGGATGCTTGCCTCATACTCGGCCCGGATGCGCATCGGATTGTCCTTGCTGACCTTCGGTATGGTGACGCTCCCAGCCCATTGGGCGACCTCATCGCACACGAGCAAAAGCAGGGGGTTCTTTTCCTGTTCGTCCTTAGGCAGACCCCACCAGTTTTCGACCCCATACTGTTTGATGAGTTTCGACCGGTAGGAGCAGATCTCAAGCACATGGATCAATGTCGCGGCGGCTGATTCAGGACTATCGCAACCCCAGCCGTGGGGGATGATCCACGGCCGGCACCATTGGAAATCGACGCTTTTGTCCTCGTCGTCGCAGATGGCAAGCTGGAATCCGGCTTCCAGCGCGGCGGCGATGAGCGTGTTGATGACAACGCTTTTCCCGCTGTTGGCGGCGGCGGCAACCATGATTCCCGGGCCGGATTTCCAGTCGAGTGACAGCCAGTCGCCGGTTTCGCGGCCTCGTTCGGGCAGCTTCATGCCCAGATAGGCGTGACGTAGGTCGTTTTTACCGATCAGCTGTTTCGGGCAGGCTATCATCGCAGGAAAAGTCGGGGGAGTGCCGGGGTACACCATGATGACGCCTTTTTCGGGGTCGGCCTTGAAGAACCAGCCTTTTTTGCCGACCACTTCGACGGCTTCCTGCATTCGCTTGTCGTATACGGAGGCCTGATAGGTGACGGTGTTCTCCTTGATGCGGATTTTCCAACCGTTCTCAGGAGTACGTGAGATACGAATTTCCCAAGGCTTGACCTTGAGAACGTTCGCGAATATACGCCGGGTGGCTGCGGCCTTCTCGTCCAACTGTTGGAGCAGCACAAGGAATTCGCTGGAACTGATTCGAACGAAATCGACGACGGAATAGCCTTCGTACTGGGGTTGGCTTTCCAGGTTCTGCACCGTCTTCTTCTGGGAAGCCGTGTCCGCGCATTCGCTGTTGCTGAGTCTGACGGCTTTGATTCCGTTGTTGATATCATCGGAATCCATATCCATCGGCGCGATGATCGCGTACCGGTTGTCGGAATCGACGCTGAATACGCTGTAGCCTTCGAACTCAGGGTTCTTTGCGGCTTTCTCTTGGATGAGGACGGTGAGTTTGATCATGTCGTCCGGATTGGTTTTATCAAAACCATTGGGGAAGAATTTTTCGAGAGGGATTTTCTTTCGACGGTCGGCCATCAGTTTTCCTTTCTCTTGTAGATGGGGGTGTGGAAGGCCTGGAGTGGCCTGTCTGATGTTTCGTACAGGCAATTGCGGGCCTGTTTGAAGTCCAAATGCCGGTTGAGATAGGTGAGGGTTTCGGCTTCACGGGTGTTTTCGGCGTGGAAAAGAGGTTGCGTGTGCGGGTCGAGCTGTCCGGCCGGATGGAATAGCACATGGTTGCCGGCGATAAGCCGGTCGTAGAGCTTTTGACCCACTGTGGATGGGTGAATGCTGCTGCGGACCATGACCACGTTGACGTTCGTTCCGGGTGCCATTTCGATGATTCGGCTGAGTTCGTCGGAGATTTGACTGTTGACGTTCAGCAGATTCATGTCCGGGTAGCCGTTGTGTACGTCATAGTCATCGAAGGCGAGCAGTATCGGCTTGATCGGCTCGGGTTCGCCCTTGATGCGCCGTCGCTGTTCCATGCTGACCCGTTGCACTATTTCCAGTAGCTCATAGGGTTGCCGGTAGCGTCCGCACATGACGGTGGGGGAGGGTGGGATGCTGTCCCACTGGTCGGTGAAGGTTACGAGCGTGCCGTCCGAATCTGCCTGTCGGATGATGCTGTCAAGCAGCATGGTTTTCCCGCTTCCGTCGGGCCCGGTGATGGTGAGTGGCGTTCCCGTGGACGTGTCCCATCCAAGGTTTTTCCCGTGAACGTCTGTTCCCAGGCTGATGAGCATGTTGTTTCCCCTTTTGTGTTTGGCTACCAGTCGACTTCTTCGATGTCGTCCCCGTCTTCGGAATCGGCATCGTTGTTGTCTGGGTGGTGGAGCATGTCGTGGAGTTCGTCCATGTCGTTGATTTCCTCGCCGGCTGTCTGTGGATCCGTTCCTTGGCTGAGCAGCTTAGGAAAGTTCGTCTTCGGACACTTCGCCGTAGGTTTCCGCTTCGGATGGCATGAACCGCGAATAGTCGATGGGTTGCGGGGAGTGCGATCGGCGAACAGTTCCGCCAACTTTTTCTTGGCCTCCCGACCACCATGTTTGGACGGCCAGCAGTTCGCCTTGCGCGGTTTCGAAGATTCCACGGCCCTGCGGGATTTTCCCGCCTTCGCCTTTCAACGACTGTTGGAGCCGGTTCGCCTCGCGCAGGTTCTGCGCGCTGATGATGCCCGCCGTGGAGTCCATGCCCAGGAGGATTCGGCCGAGCGAACGGAAGAAGGCGTTCGCGTTGTACGGCTTCATGTCGTCCATGGTCAGACGCTGGGCGCCGAGGATTACGCTGATGCCTGCGGTTCGTCCCTGCACGACGATTTTGCCGAGAGCGCTCATGGTGCGTCGTATCGAATTGTTCGTCGCGCTGACGGCCGCATTGTCGTTGGCCAGTTGGATGTCCCTGTTCGGGTTCTGCGTGGTCTTGCCGGCCTCCTGAAGGTAGGAGTTGAATTCGTCGAACACGATGTCGATGGGTTTCGTGTGGGCAAGCTCTTCCTCATTGAGCTGGCTTTTGTCGAGGTCGTAGATGCTGCCGACACCATACCGGCTGAACAGTTTCACCCGTTGTGCCATCTCGTCGCGTAGCCAGGCGATGACGGCTTCGGTTTCGCGCATCTGCCCCAAGCCGACGAACGCCAACGCTAATGGTTTCGCCCACTGGGTGAAGTCGATGCAACCTTTGGATGGGTCGATGAGGATGATGTCATGGCCTTTGAGCAGCGCTTCGGCGACCACGATCTGCGCGATGGAGGATTTACCGGTTCCGGATTTTCCGCTGATGAGCAGGTGGAACGTGTCCTTCATGCTCCAGTAGACCGGTTTGCCCATATCGTCCACGCCCAACGGGAACATGCGTGGTTTCGACTGGCGGGCGAAATCCCAGTCCGCGTTGACCATGGTGGGGAACGGGCTGCGTTTCGCCAGCACCATGTCGTACAGGTTCGAACCGTGTTCCTCGCCGCGCGGGAGGATGCGCCCGTAGGCGTAGTCGGCGCTGGTCAGGAACTTGCCTATGTTCCGTGAGGGCTTGTCCACATCCAACCCGGCCGGAATCTGGAATCGTGCCAACAACACGTCATGGTTGCTTGGCAACGCGCCGAGACTGACCACATCGGGGGTGCGTCCGCTGGGATCGCTGACTCCGGCCACGCCCCACGAGTCGCTTAAGGCGAGTTCGATGAGATGCTTTTGCTTTGATCTGCGATTCCAGTGGCTGATGTCCCTGACATCCAGGCACGGGTCGTCGCACAGCCATACGGTCGCGCTGTCAGCTGACCGCCATTCCCAGTAAATATGTTTCGCCCCGACCGACGATTGGATTCTGGCGGACTGTTTGCGGGCGTCTTCCACGGTCGCGCCGTTGCCTAATTGGAATTGGATGCTCCAAATCGGCTTGTCTTTGCTTTGCGGAGTGCAGGCCGTGATGTTCACGGACGCTTTTGCGGGAAGCACTTCGATGAGGGTTTTGAATATCAACGCTTCCGCGTACTTGCGGTGAAGGGGGGTGTTGCCGGTCAGCTGGTCGATGCGTACGGGCGCGCTTCCGGTGGACCAGATCAGTCCGGCCATGTCGGAGCCTTCGTCCACGAGTCCGATGAACCGTGCCTCCGGCTGCAATGGGCCAAGGTCGCAACGCTCGTAGTCGGCCGGCGTGGCCGGTGCGGTGAGTACCAATGGCAGGTAATGCAGTTGCCAGCCGTCGCAGTCCTGGGTTTTCTCATAGTCGTAGATGGGTGCCGGTGGATTGAGTTTCGACGGGAGGCATTTGACCCAAGCGGACTGGTCGCTTTTGAACCGTTTGGAAATGGTGATGTAATCGTCAAAGGCTTTCTTGTGGGTCATGCCGTCCGGCCGCCACTTGTTGCCCTTGTCGGATAGTTTCGCATCGTCGAATGCGACCAGGTGGAACTTGTCCTGCAGGTCGGCGAACACCGGCATCCGCAGAGTCTCGGCAGGCGATCCTTCTCCCTCCAGCCAGTCGAAGCTGATGCGGTCGATGGAATCCCCGCCCTGCGGTGGGGTGATGATCTCCAACAGCCAGGCGGCTTTGCTCTCGTCGGCGCTCACATCATGAGCCAACGTCAACGGGGCGCGTTTATGCCAGATGAAAGCGGTTTGCGCATAGGCGATGTCGGCGACGAGAGAGGCAAGACCTTCGCCGGCCTTTCTCTCCGCGATGGAGGGGATACAGGATTCGTCCATACCAAGCGCCAGACGGACACTGGACGGGTCGAACTGTTCCGCCCCTTTCTTCCTCTGCTTGGCGGACAGTAGACACACGAAACGGTATCCGTCCGCCAATGCCGGCGCCCGCAACGCTTCCACGCCGAGCTTGAAAACTCCTTCGTTCGAGCGAGGCTTACCGTCCGACCCCTGCAGACGAATCCGGTAGACGATCAGAGGATTATCCGAAGAACCGATTTTGTTGACCTGCGTCAGATAGGCTCCCGACCATGCCTTCTGCAAATCGTCCCCGGCAAGCCAACCATCAAGCAGCTGTTGCCCTTCGACCAGCTCACGCCAATACCGGGACTGCGGTTTGCGCCCCAACATCCATACGAGTAGCAGGAACACGAACCCCGGAAGCGTCACAGCGCTCAGCCAGCTCATGTATCCCGCCAACACGAAAACCAGGACCCCGGCGAAAACCAGCAACGACATGGAGACGGACAAAAGCCGCGCCCAGGCGGGCGATTTGGTAAGGAACGCCGGAATACTGACGCCCTTGTAGACATGCCTACGGTCAACGCGCCGATTCCTGTAATGCGACCAGCCTTGGGCGAGCATGAAACCGAACAGGCCATCCACCAGGGCAATCCAGACGGCACCGTTCAATCCCAGCAGCATGCCGGCCATCCAGCCCATCCACCAGGAAACACGTCGAATCTCCAGCCAATCCGCGTTCGGAATAAGACCGGCAAGCATGTCCTTCCAACGGTGGTAGACCATCATCTGCTTGTCGGATGGGGGATCCTTGCGGCTTCCGGAAGCGTTGACCGGATACTGTTGTGTGATTCCTCCGGCGAGCATGCCAAGCCAAAGGAACGGGACCAAGGGCAGGCGCCAAAAGAACCAGAGGATAATTCCAAAGACAAGAAACAGCGAAAACCAGACGCCGCTCGATATAGGACGGGTCTGTGTTCTGCTCCTGCTGTTTCTGCTTGCCATGATTGTCAATCTATCTTCGAGTTTTGTTATTAACCGAAGATTTATTGAAATTAACCGATACTAGAAAGAACGAGTGCGGCAATCCTGTTCGTCCGAGATTCAGTCTTTTTGTTTGCTCTGAGGTTCGCTGCCAAGCGAACCGACTGGATTCTTCTTTTCCGAGGTCGAAACAGGTGCAGGAGAGCGTGTGGCATTTGCCGCGTCAGCGGCATCCCGGTGGATCGCGGGTCGAAGTGGAGAGAGATTAAGAGAGAGTTTGTATATTCACTTGTAATATCACTTGTAATATCACTTGGGGGTGCCGCTTAGCCCTACTGCCATAAGGGCTGAGAGGCCATGTCGGTGTCAAAATTCTAAGAACGGGTGTCAAAATTCTAAGAGTCGGTGTCAAAATTCTAAGCGAGGGTGTCAAAATTCTAAGGCTGTGACCGCTCTGATCGTAGGCAATCGGGGTGTGGTTCGATGGCATTCGCGGAGATGGTGTCAAAATTCTAAGAAAGGTGTCATAATTCTAAAAATGGTGTCCAAATTCTAAATTTGGTGTCAGAATTCTAAGAAAGGTGTCAAAATTCTAAGAAAAACGCGATAAAATAACGACGAAAAGAAAAAAGATACCCGCACCGTTCGTACCGGCCGGGTATCTGGCAACCGCTGAAACGGAGCGACCACATGACCAATAATAACGCCATCGCCACAACGAAAATGAACACCGGAGCACCGCCGCTCATGGCGAAACTCTCCCTCTTCCCCGTATCGAAACCCAACGCCTCATACATAGAGAGAACAAACGGTCGGGAAACAGTCCGCATAACCCCCAGTCGCCCCGAGGAATGGGTCTACGGGAAAACCCCGCGACTGATATTCCTCTACGTGCAGTCCATGATTCGCATGAAGAACAATCCCGACGTGGATCAGGACACCCACACTGTTGTCTTTCGTGGCAGCTTCCAGGAATTCTGCGACAACACCGGAATATCCAACCACTCCGGATGCCAGAAAGAGACGGAGGACACGCTGATGAACCTGGCGCGAACCTCGATCTCCATCATGAACACCGACGAGAATCGCGAGAACAAAGGCGAATGCACGCCGTTCACCGTCGCCAGAAAAGGCCGTACACAGTTCAGGCCAGAACAGGACATCATCGCATCAATCCAGTTCACCGACGAGATGTGGGCCGAGCTGTCGAAGCCAAGCGTCCCACTCAGCATGGATGTCATCTCGCGTCTGGGCAAATCGGCGCGGGCGTTGGACGTCTATATATGGTTGACGTACCGCACATACCGGCTCGACCACGTCGCCTACGTTTCATGGCGTCAACTGTATGACCAGTTCGAGGGCACCGGCCTGCCGATGAAGGACTTCCGGCGCAGGTTCAAACAGGCGTTGTCGAATGTCTTGGAGGCGGCTCCGAATTTGAGGGCCGAACCGTTCAGGCATGGGATCAAGTATTATCCTCGCACCGATGCTCCAACGCGACAGACTGCGCAGAGCGAGTCGGCTGATATTCCCCTTGAGGCTGAAGTAGTGGATGAGAGCAAAGGTCCCGCACGTCACGTGCATTCCGCCGACTGCGAGCATGTCCGGACGCTGATGTCCGAATGGATGGGTGGCATGTTCACCGGTGTTGATGCCGATCGTGTTGCGTCGCGTTTGGCTGAATTGTTGGATTCCGGGTTGCCTGATGAGGGGGCGGTGTCGCGGGTTTTGTTGGGCTGATTAGGCGGCTCGGTTTTTTTGTGGCTTCTGCTGGCATGTATCATTTCTGCGGTATTCTATTGGTATTACCTGCGTGTTATAATAGTTTCGTCAAGAGGAGTGGAGGTTGCTTTTTGAAAATCTACGTGCTGTCGCGCGTGCATGAACGGCATCCGGAGCTGACATCAGAGGACGTGCTGACGGCCTTTCGAAGTGTCATGAAAGACGCGCGTAGGGCGGATGGCACTTGGGTGGCAATAGGTCTTGACGGACATGGCCGTGACGTGGAGATGGTCTACAAGCAGTTGAACGACAGCGTACTGATCTACCACGCGATGACACCTCCGACGAAGAAAACACTAAAGGAAATTAATCAGCTGGAAGGCAAAAGAGGTGAACGATGAGCGATTTCAACGAACGAGACAAGAAACTGCTGGAGAAATTCGGAATGACCGAGGAGCAGGTCAGCAGTGACGTGGAACGAATGGAAAGCGAGGACGCCGGCCACGGTATCACCGGCCCTATCTACTACGGTCTCCACATGCTGCCGAAACGGGACGAGCGCATGGTCACCGTCACCATAAAGATGCCCGAAAGCCAGCTCGAACAGGTCACTGCCGCCGCGAAGCGGTACCACATCAGTCGTAGCGAATACATTCGCAGACACCTTACTAATGCATAGGCAAAAAAATGATATACGAGAAATGGCAGGTTAGCGACGAGTACCGTCAGCGCATCAAGCAGGCCATGCCGAAAACCGCCAGCAACGTGAGATTCATCGAATCACCGGAACGTATGCGCAGGGTCATGGCCGAGTTCATGCAGCACCGTACCGTCGATGAAGTGGCCGAGAAAGCACGAGTCGATTCAAGCGTGGTGCAACGGCTGATTGACACCGGCGTTGCACCATATCTTCCGACTCGACGGATAATGAAGGTTCTTGGAGTGGATGCCACTGCCTTGCCTGCGGAATGCGTGGTGGCATGAGAAAAGGTGATCGGCTAAACGTCTGGATGAACGGCTCCCACGTTGGCGTGTTCACCTCTCTCAAACGAGGAGTCGCGTTTGAGTATGATTGGAATGCTCCACGGATAAGTTTCAGCCTCCCGAAAGATGGAGAGTGGCGCGAGGATGCACCGGAGAATTTTCTAGAAAATTTACTCCCGGAATCAGGTGCCGCCAAGTATGCCATGATGCAGGCAGTCGGCGCGAAATCTCAGGAATCCTTCGACTTGCTGGAAAACGTGGATTCAGCTGGTGCGCTGGTGTTCTCTCGGAACGATGAGATGCCGACTATTGCCAGTGTGCCTCCTGCAGAAGCAACCGATGACGAAATCGCGACACGTATTGCCGCCGTCAAACGGACGCCTGATTCATGGTTCGTCAGGAACAAAGGTGCCAGATTTTCCTTGGCAGGAGCTCAAGGCAAATTCTCCTTGTCCCGTGTAGGCGATGAATGGGTGTGGCCCAATGGCGCCGTTCCGTCGACTCATATTCTTAAACCGGCCGGCATTTATGACGCTGATGAAGTAGAACATGCGACCATGATGCTTTCCAAGATGGTCGGCATCGAAACCCCGGAGTCGGATATCCAGGAATTCAACGGCCAGCAGACCTATATCGTGGAACGGTTCGATCGTCGTATCGAAAATGGTATGCCGGTTCGTCTGCCGATGGAGGATATGGTGCAGGCATTGGGCCTACCATCATCCGAGAAGTACAAGGTGAGTGCCGTCGATACGCTGACCACCCTACGGAAGATGGATCCGTCCGGCAGACTGGGGGAGGAGTGGCTGCGACGATTGGCCTTCAACGTGGCTGTCGATAATTGCGATGCGCATGCCCGTAACTATTCTGTCATGCCCACTTCGCCGGATGGTGAGTCCTGGAAACTAAGCCCAGCATACGATGTGATGACCACGACTGTGTGGCCGGGGTTGACAGACAAGCTCGCGATGCCATTCTCAGGAGCGGAGCATGCCAGTGAAGTGACGCCGGACCATTATGCGAGGTTGGCTGATTATTGTGGATTCGATCCCGACACTGCACGAGACGAGGCTATCCGCATCAGCGACTTGGTCCGGTTGAATGCGCATACTGCGTATATGGATCTGGCCCCGGAACTGCAGGCCAAGCTGTTGGACAAGATTCGTGTCGCGAACAGTGGCATGCCAAGTCCTCAACGCTTCGTCCTGCCGGACAATGGCATGGTGCATGTCGTCTCCCACGATCGTGATGGGCATCCGGTGCACGACTATTGGCGGCGCAAACCATCCAGATAGGACAATGCGGCCACTGCTGGTGTTGATTTGCTTGTCGATGAATTCTGTCACAGAATAAGGTCAGGCAAACGAAGCAATGCAACTGCATATAACAGAACGCTGAGCATGGATTGGAGGTGGTCGCAATGCTTACCTTGCTGGCAATGATTGGACTTTTTCTTCTCGTTCTGGGATTGGTGATAGTCCTGTTGATGGGAATGTTCTTCAGCAGCGACATGGGCGGCATGTTCGTGAACGTGTTCAACTATGCGACTTCCACTGGGATCGCTGATCTGGTGACCGTTGGGGTCATGCTCGTCATCCTGTTTGCGGCTTTCGCAGTACAAGCCGTTATCTGGTTCTTCGTCAGCGAGAGGATGTTGGAATCTGCGCTCCCGTTGATCGTCCAAATGATCATCGAACTGATTGTTCTCATCCCGATTCCTGCGTTCTTCTTCACGGCCTGGGGCTTGGAGTATCGGTGGGCTGGTGTCCTGTGTGTTCTTATCTTCGCATTGCCGGCCTTGTACAACCTGGGTTTGAACGTGTACGTCAAGCTTGAGGAAATCAAGGAAAACAAGAACGTGAAGGATGTTTGATCCTTCGCTCCGAAAACCTCTCTCAGTGGACAGAATGCCTCCGATTCGGATAATCGGAGGCATTCGCTTTTCTGGGAAGGATACGCTGGAACCACACGTTTTTTTTGGATTAGGAGTTGAGGATGCACGGAACATTCAGCAGGCCTATGAAAATACTCGCCAGTGTTATTACAGTGGTGGTTCTCGTCGCTGGCATCCTGGCTTGGAGTACGTGGCGTAAAAAAAGTCACCGCTGAGGAACGCCAGCAGGCGCAAGCCCAACAGTTGAAAAAACATAAGTCGGAGGAACGCAAGAAAGCCGCTGAGGCTGCCGCAAATCAGCTGACCGATGAGGAGAAACAACAGTACACGGATCTGGCCATCCAATTCGAACAGGCAGCCCGCAACTGGGGGAGTGACCCCACGATCAATTTGGACTCACTCAGCCAACATGATGCTCAACAGGTAATCGACCAGTTGCGGACACCGGACATCGGAAGCAATCCTCTACCCGCTCTGAGCGCTATCCCAGCGGATAAGAACGATGGGCCTGATGCCGTCAGCTATCCATGCGAAGAGGAATATGAAAACGCATGTAAAGCGTATCCGACAATGAAAGCATGGTGGAACAGTGAGGCGTTGGCGACCGGCAGCCGGTGGACGGACGGACCTCACGTGACAGTCAACGAAGACCGAACGGTCACGGTCACAGGAAAGGTCGAATCCATGCTTTTGCAGGACGGTGATTCCTTCAACAATGGGAGCATCTGGGCATTGACTCCAGCTTGGAGAGACTACGACATCAACGATGAACTCACCATCGCAAACGGGAAAATCAGCGGCATGAACATCAACGGCGACAACCCTTGGTGGATTAATCCTTGGCTGACACGCTGGGACAATAACATGGCCGACGATTTGAGCGAGGGAACCAGAATAGCCATCCCAGTGAAAGGCGATCCCGAGATGGGCCTCGCCCATTCCAGCATGACGCCCATCCTTAAGGGACCTGTCACGCAGTCGGACTTGGATGGCAAGGTTGACTGGCATCTTTGGGATAGCGTTCCCATGGCATCGGTTGGGGGAGGCTGCCAGAATCCGGGATACTGCGGCTAGTTCTTCCAGCTTTTCTTCCGGAAGAACACGTTGCCGGCGCCATCGAACTGCTTTTGCGTGAGCCAGCGACTGTTGTACCCCTCCCATGGGCCGCTTCCGTTCGTGCCGTAGTTTCCCTCGCTGATTCGGATTCTCCATCCGTTTGCGTCCTGCTTGACTTCTTCGACCACGGCGATATGCCCGGAGCTCATATCACCTCCCAAAGCACCGCCGAACTGACTGACGCCATCCCCCGGGTGTGGACTGGAATCGACTGTGTATGCAGGGTCGGAGGCGAGATGCACATGGACGTCACCACCCACGGGGGTGTTCCAGTTTGCCACGTCATGATGGTGAATCACCCATAGTCTGACAAGTGCATACCAGTAGCACTGGTAATGTCCGCCGCTGGCGAAGGAAGTGAATGGCCCGTAGTCCCCGTCGTGACACACTTTTGCATCCGTATCGCACAGCCAGCCAAAATTACGGGTTTTGCCTATAGGAGCCCCGCCCACAGAACCTACGACGGCACTGCCTCCATCACCATCGTCGTCGGATGAGCAGGAAGCTTGAACGACATTGTCGGAACCACTGGAATCGTCGCTTGCCTTCCCAGTGAACTCGATCGCACTAATCTCCGGTGAATCATAGTAGGAGCGCGCGTATTTCTTACGTTCCTCTTCATGCCGATCGTTCCACGCTCCGCGCCCATACCCGGCAAGCCATGCGATTGAGGCGTCCTCCGGATTATCCGCATGCAGCCACCATTTGTGCAGGTCATGGTCGGTGACGTTGTACCCTTCGGCCTCGATGTTATCCAGATAGAAGTTGTTCCAATCGGATTTGGACGTGTCAACCAGCATTTTTATCTGCACGTCGGCATCAGAGTCTTTGCCAGACACGTTATGCTGATCCATCCATGCTTGGATTTTGCTGCGCGGTGTCCACTGATTCAGGCCGAAGCCACGCAATGCGGGATTGGTCTCGCCTATCTGCTCCTGTTCCGGATTCATCCCAGATTCGAATTGGATCACACCAAGAGCGCCTGCCGTGCTGGCTTTCGAATACCCGGCTTTGGCGAATGCCTCGGCTATGGCCACCGCGACCTTGTTGGGGGCTATCGATGTGGTCCCGGTTGTCGAATCATCATCTGATGAGGTGCCGCAATCATATTCTGCGGCTGATAAGGACTTTCCGACGTTGCTGGTAAGGGCCGCGACACTGCCGGAAACGGCACTCACCACGTTCATGACGATAAGACCGTTCAACCCCACCAGCAATGCGGCTCCCGCAGCCATGAGTTTTGTACTGGTTTTCAAAGGATGACCCCCTTACGGAAGGCAAAAGTCGGTAAAAATTTACCGACTTTGAATGATTCGGTGAATTACCGTTCTTGGAATGGTCGGAATTCCACGTCGACGAACACGTTGTAATCGTCTCGAAGAAGATTCGCGGCATGTTTCCCCGCCTTGATGATCTCACCTGAAGAACGATTCTCATCCCATGATTCAAACAAAGCCCTCAAAGCATCGGTTTCCTCGTTGGGACTCTTCAACGCGAATCCCAAAAGCCGTGCGGTGTTCAGATCCTTCAACAGCGGAGCCGCTTCGGAAGCCCAATCGGATGCCGCATTCCAAAGCTCGTCTGCAACGGAGAGGGGATATTCGACATCGTATGCGAGCACATCACCGTCTACATCCTCATGCAGGATGCCCGCTGAAGTATATGCGGCGATGATGGTGAGCATGTACACGCTGATGTCGCTTCCATCCCAAGCGTGATTCAGTGGAGGATTCAGCAAAGGATACTTGAGCACGTCATGATTCGCGAACAGCTCATTCCCCTGAAGCAGAAATACGGGGAGGCTGATCACGGGGGAGTACAGGATACGGTTTTCCACTCCTCCGTATGGGTCTCCGTCAGGTACCGTATACACTTTGGATGCGGTATCGCTGAGACGTTGGATGTATCTGCTGGGGCGTTCCAATAGGAGAGGACGTCCGCTACCGAAACCAGGGAACAGCAATGGTTTCGACTGCTGCTGTTCCTCCGGCTCCGGGGTCAAAGGGGTAACGGCAGATGATTCCTCCGACTTGTCGGAAGCCGGTGTGGAAAATGAGTCATCGAATATGTCTTTGTATCCCATAAGGGGTCACTGCTCCTTGTTCTTTCGTTGTTCTCGTGCGATCTTGTCCGTGGCAGTGGTGCTGATTTCCTTCAACAATGCCGGAGGAATCACGATTTCCACTGGAATAGGCTGCTTGGATCCGTCTTTGAAATAGGCGACGGCTCCGCGAACGGTCTTCCTCGTCGATGCGCTTACCAGGCGCTTCAGACTGTTCGGGTTCGGCTGACCGTTGTCCAAAGTATCATCGGCTCCCATGCGCTGCAAGATCCGACCATTGGGGTCTTCGATGCCTAGGAGTCGTTCCGCTGATTTGGCCGGACTGACCGTGCCATTGGCTTCTTCCGGGTTGTCCAACGCCAGAAGGAGGGCGCGGCTGATACCTCCGGTCAAGTCGGCATCGATGAACTCCTGCACTTTCTGGCTGATGATGACAGGCGTGAATCGTTGCGAACGGGCCATACGCACCCATTGTTCGAAGGTTCGGGAAGCTCCCTTGTCCTTGCCCATGAACACCCATGCCTCATCGACACCTACCATGCCATCGCGGCCTCGAACGGCGGTACCGGCTCCCATGACGACCATTCGCAACGTCCACTGGCGGATGCGAGCGGTCATGGAATCATCTTGGCCTTCGGGGATGAGTGAACGGTCTCCGGCGTTGATGAGGGTCAGGTTTTGGCTGATCGTCAACGGCTTGGTGTCATTATCGGTGCCGAAGATAAGACGTAGTCCCTGGTTCGCCTTCAGGTTCATGCTGATTGTCGAAAACACCTCGAGGGTGTTGGAAGGCAATCCAATGGACTCCGCCGTGTTCCCCGCTTTGATGGTCTTCGCAACAGCTTGGGCGGCGACAAGCAGAGCCCGGCCTACGCAACGCGCCCCGTGTTTGACGCCGTAATCCAGCATGGCTGTCATGGCGGATTCCATCTTTGTGTCACCGCCAAGAATGTTCGTCATCATCAGGACGGCGATTTCCTTGGCCTCCTCCACATTCGGAATCACGTTGAACGGGTCGAACGTGCCGTTAGCCACATCGGAATCCAACCGGATGACCGTACCACCCTGCGAACGGGTCGCATCCTCCAAATCATTACCGGCCTTCGGATTGATGTAAATGCACGGGGTCTTGCCTTTACCGTCACGCGCGTCAATCTTCGACCATTGCAGAAACAGGCTGAACGCCGCCATCGTATTATGGGTCGGCACGTAATCAGCGATGAGGAACGAATGGTCAGGGCTCCCAACGGTCAGACAACGATGAGGCGCGTTGGATATCTTCCTGATGTCTTTGACGTATAGCCATTGCTGGGTTTGTCTCAACGTCGTAGGAATTAAAGCCGCTTTGCGTTGCAAAGAGAATACCGGCAGATCCGTCGTGAAGGTGATGCGATAACGATCCTGAGCCTCATGACGCACACCATCAGCCGTGTATCCTGCTTTGTTGAGATGGGGTTCGTGAACGACGATTCCCAGAGATCTCAGCAGGCGCACCATTCCTCGGACAATCGGCAGATGATCGGCGGACTGGGTGAACTCTATATTCCCATTTGAGGAGATGGTCCCATCCTGATCCAGCAACCCCTGCACGAGGGAGAGTCTTTGCTCGATGCTCGCCGAGAAGTAGATTCTCAGGAATGCGTTTTTTCGCGGAGTATCCCCATATCGCGAAGAATGGAGACAAGCCCCTTCACATTCACGACCATCGGCGTATTGATGCTTCCTAGAGAAAATCCCGCAGAGGTGAGACAGGACTTCACATGCTGCAAATCACCATTCCTGTTATCTGAAGCGATGATTCCAGTGCCGATACTACCGTCGGCTAACCAAGCCCCTAAAACCCATGGGTCAAGTGGCAGGTCGGCTTGCGGGTTGGCAACAGGCATCGCGGCTCGGATTGCCCATTGCGCACGATTGCCTGAATCCTTTAGACCAGACGCAAGCATGTCTCGCGTAGTCACAACCTGTTCACAATATCCAAGGGAATTGGTCTCGTTGAAGGCCCCCTCATAACGAAGCATCATGCGTTGCCCTATGGCTCTGCATGCTTCTCGAACGTTGTATACGGATACCGAATCATGACGCATTCTGTCGGAGTGAATTCGTTCTTCCGTATCCCACTCACTGATTGGATTGAGCGTTTTTGTGACAGATGCGATAGAGGAACGGCTTGGTGAACGATCCTCGAGCATCTTCTGTATGTCAGTGATGCTGATGCCTTTCGGATAGTTATCTTCCAAATGCTTTCTTAGGACATCCGCACGCTCCCTGGCGAGATCGTTCCATCTTTTCGCATGCTGCGCCACGCCATCATAATGTGCAATCAAAGCCCGAAGAGCTTCCTGCGTGTTATAGCGCCTACAGTTCTGCCGAGTCTTAAAAGGTTTTTTTGTATCCGCTATCGCGCGGTCTCGCTGTTCTTGATGAGATTCAACTCCCATAAATCGCAGCGCTGCGGCAATGGTCCTGGCATTGCTCTCTCCGCTCCACCAACGACTCGTTACTGGATGGACAAACTCTGCAAGCTCGTTCACGCTCATGGTTGATTGGGCCGGTAGCGCATCAGACATCCGACATAGCTCATCGTATGTCTCCGACAGCATGTTCTTACGCTGTTGGGATTTCAAATGTTTTGGTTTTCTGAATTTGTTTCGATCTTTGAAATCGGAGACGATCCACTGGTGGTTCCCGCTGGCTTTTATCGTTTGACCGTCACTGAGGGTGACTTCGTAAAGATCTTCCGTGTGAATCGGATGAAGCTTGAGGAGTGGATAGGGTTTCCCATCCCGCCCGTAGACGAGGTCTCCCTCATGCAAATCGCTGATTTTAGCCATTTTTCCATGGGGGAAGCTAGCCTGAGGGGGAACCGGAATTGTGGAGGAAATGTGAACGGCCTTCCCGCTTCCTGTATCTCCGATAATAGCCAAAATTGGACGCCTGTCCTTGTCCTGCACGGTTGTTGTCCCGATATACACCGGTTGCCTGTTGGCTTCGGACAATCCGACAAGAGCTCCGTCCCTGTCGCCTGCTTTGGCGAAACTGCTCACGCCTCCTCCCGCGACGCATGTTGCGGCCCAGTGGATCTCATAGGGGGTCATGCGTACGTTCGAACAGGCCTGCATGCTTTTGAACGCCATCAACTGTTCGCTAGCCGTCGTCAGATTGACGAACTCGATGTTGGGGATACACCCCAAAGCGTCGATGGCCATCTGCTCGTTGCCCGCCACGCAGGTGGCGACGCTCAGATCAATGATGCTGGGCGGCATGTCCGGAGTATTGTAGATTGCCTTCTTATAATCCAAACGCTCCTTGATTTCGGTCATATCACCGGGGGCTTCATGGCCTTTCTCGTACCGTTCCTTAATGCTTTCGTCGATGGTGCGGCTGTTGCGTCGAATCTGGTCGGCGGTGACTTTCGCCGGTTCGACTTTGCCTCGGATGCTTGTGGCGACCGCATTGGCTCCGCCGGCTCGTCCGACTTCCATGAGTCTAGCAATCCACAGGTTGTTTGGATCCGTGATGCTGCTTTGGTTGAAATCCGCCGTGCGTGCGAAGCAGATGCTGGCCGGGTATTCTTCGTCGATATTCCACTCGGTGCAGTCCACGCCATTGTCGTACAGGTTTTTGGCGTGTGCGCAGGTCGCGTTATCCGGGAAGAAATGCACGTGTGCGTTCTCCGCCAGGATAGGCAGGGCCGACGAGTTGGCGCGCCCCACCCACCATGATTCCATCATGGCGACCAGCTGTTCGCGTTCCTGCTCATCCATGATGGTGAATGGTTCCAGCCCGGCGTTGAGCATGATTCGTTCGATATTATGCGCGTCTGGCAGATACTCCTCGAACATAGGGCATCCGTTTGCCACCGAATAGCACATGCGGTCATACCATGTCAGGGCGCGTTGCAGCATGCCGGGCTTGCGATTGTTGCTATGATCCCCGACCAGTTTCAAAGGAACGCCGATGACCGCGAACTGCTTGCATACCTTCTGGCTACGGTAGTACTGCGCCTGGTATCGTCCGAGGTCGGTGTCCCTCATGCTGGCCGGCGGACTGTATCGGACGGGCATGGATCCGGTGAGTAGATGGAATTCGCGATATTCGCTTTGAAGCATGTAACGGTAGCGCATACCGGCAACCGTGACCTGATTGGCGAGGCCGTCGAAGAACGCCATCAGCTGTTGCGCGGCATCGTTGCGTTTCCGGTCGTTGGCTCCATCCAGCAATGCAGTGCTCCAGGGGATGCGCGCGTACAGCCATACGGTGCGATCCGGCGTGGCAGAACGGAGCAGCCCGTATTCACTGGCCGGGCTTATAAAGCTTTCTGGACGGTAGAAGTTTCCTCGTGGCATATATTCCACGATAGATTTTGATGTTGTTATTAACCGATATTCTATTGAAAATACCCGTTTTTCGGTTGGTGGCGATATCCAAAAAAAATATCCCGACCGCAATGGTCGGGATATTAGGAAAGGTTGCCGGTTAGTCGTCCACGCCGACGCAGTCCTGGTTGACTAGTTCACGCACGTGATCGACGGCCCGCTGCAGTTCCGGTGTCATGTCGAAGTCATCGGTACGGTAGAAGGCCGAGTTGCCGTTAGATTTACGACTGGCGCTGACCGCGACGTTGGTCACCGTCATCTTGCCCTTGTCATCACGGTCCAAGTGGACGAACAGGGTCCTTGCGGTCAGCTCGCGACGTCCCCCCGCATATTTCAGTGTCCCTTGGACGGTGATGTTTGGTTCCAACTGATATGCCACGTCTGCCGTGTATCGGATGCTTGGGATGCTGGATATGATTTTCGACATGATTAACCCTCGTTTCGGGTGATGTACATGCAATTCATGTGAGTGGTTTTCAGGATTTCGCGCAGGGGGGTTTCTTTGACGACGCCTCCGCCCTTATACGCCTGGATGCTGTAGTCGTCGATGGGGAACTTGGTTTTTATTTTCGACACGTGCTCGAGTTTCACCCAGCATCGCGCTTCGGGGATGGTGAGGCTTGGCGGCGCTGTGAACCCGTCATAGTCATTCATGCCGTAAGCGTAATATGCGCCTGAATCATGAATGTCGGCCTCAATGTAAGTGTCATCCGTCATCCATAAGAACGCTTTTTTACATGTGTTGACGGTCAAATCGGACACGTTGAACTTGAGAGGGAACAGCACTTTCCCGTCGGATTTCTCGGCATGCTCCTCTATGTAATCCAGAATGGTTTTATCCAGATCCCAGTTATACCGGCAGGTGATTCCGTCGGCGAGTTTGACCGATTGCCGTCCTGGATAGGATGACTGTTTCTTGTAGCGCACGAAGAGCGCTCGTCGATCGTATAGTGTTGCCATAAGTCTTCCTTTTATGCAGATGTTTTCAGTATAACAGCCACGACAGAGGGTGACGTGCTCCCGCCACCTGACCGCTTCGCGATCTGAGGTGGGGGCTTCCTGCTCAAGGCTCGTATCCGAGTCAGTGTCTACAGGCTATTCCCGTGCGCCCCACGGTTCTCGTAAGTTTTTGTTATCGTTCCTGCATGAGTCGTCGTGTTTCGTGCATGATGTTGGTCGCGGCGTTCACGTCCCTGTCATGCCAAACGCCACAGTCAGGGCATGTCCATTCGCGGATATGCAGGTCCTTCGTATCCTTATTGCGGTATCCGCAATCGGAGCATAGTTGACTGGACGGGTAGAACCTGTCTACCGTGACCAGCTGCTTGCCTTGCCGTTCGAGCTTGTATGCGAGCATGGTGCGGAACATGCCGTACCCGTTGTCCATCGTGCTTTTGCCGAGTGTGAGGGATTGGCTCATGTTCTTCATGTCCAAGTCCTCCACGCCGACGCAATCATATCGGGCGGCGAGCCGGTTGGCCGTCTTATGCAGGAAGTCGGCTCGCTGGTTCCCGACCTTGGCGGCGAGCTTGGCGATGCGCCGCTTCTGTTTCACCCAATTACCGGACCCTTTACCATGTGGCTGAGTCTACGTTGCTCGCGCATCAGCCGTGGCTCCATCCGCCGGTAGAAACGCGAATAGTCGGCTCGTTCGCCGTCGCTGGACACGTACAGGCCGTGGGAGGAGTAATCCAATCCGACGATATGCACGGGTCGGACGGGTTCGAGTGCTTGGGTCTCGTACTCGAACAGTATCGTCGCCGTGTATTCGCCGTTTTTGCAATGCTCGATGGTCACGCTCTTCAGTTTCCAGTCTTCGGGTATGCGTTTATGCTGGCGGACGCGCACAATCCCTACTTTCGGTAGTTTGAGATGCCTGCCTCCTTCATCGAGGGTGACGTTGTTATTGCTGTTGTTCGTCGTGTAGGTCTGACGATTGCGATGCTTCGCCTTGTACTTCGGGAAGCCGATGTGCTTGGGGTCGCGGAAGAAGTTCCTGTACGCCTTCGCCACGTTCAATTGGGCGTTGCACAGTGCGAGGCTGTCCACCTCACGCAGGAACGGATACCTGTCCTTGTACTGGGCGGGAGTCGGATTGCACGACTTACCCGTAGCCTTATAGGTGCCGATGCGGGTTTCAAGCATCTGATTGTAGATGAACCTCGCACAACCGATGGTGCGGTCAATCAATGCCGCCTGAGCCCTGTTCGGGTACATGCGGTACTTGACCGCGCAATGACGTTTCACCTGCATGATGGTTCACCTCCTTACTTCCTGCCTTGGTTCTCGATGTATTTGCGGATGACTTCGATTGGCGCGCCTCCTGTGGTCAGTAGGCAGAAGCTGCGGCTCCAGAAATACTCCTTCCACAGTTTCTGCCGAATCTGCGGAAACTCCTGCTTGAGCAGACGACTCGACGCGCTCTTGTAAGCGTTGATGAACTTGCTCAACTCGCTCTTCGGCTGGGCACGGAACAATACGTGCACGTGGTCCATGTCGTGGTTCCATTCCTCAACGGTTATCCCATACTTGGGTGCGATGTACTCGAATATCTCACGCGCACGTGCCGAAACGATGTCGTCGAACACCTTGCGACGGTATTTCACGACGAGCACGAGATGATAATACAACAGGAACACCGAATGATGATTCGACTCCAATTCCACTGCAATCACCTCGTTTATAACATATACGACTGATTACAGTATAACATATATAGATACGCCAATTCATCCCCCGCCTACGCTTCGCTTAGAGGCGGGGGATGAATTGGCGAGGAAGGTTAAATAGGGCGGATTATGAACGTGGCTGCATTTGTTTCCATCTCATCCGCCAGCGATATCTTTTTGGCGTTGTAGCCCAATCTCTCGAACTTGTCCGGATCGAAATCTCCCAATTGCTGCACATTGTCCAACGCCAACCAGTAGTTGGCAGGCGTTCTTCCCCATGGGAATGGTGCCTGATAGTGGGATTTCGGATTCCAGGTTTTTGGATTGTATGCCTCTCCGAAATTGGTCACCGTTCCAACGAGTTTGATTGCGCTTTGGGGTGACCAGAGCAGCAAATAAATAAAGCCTATTTTGTTTCGCAATGATTTAAAGTTGCCGACGAACAGCAGTCTTCCCTCGTGCTCGGCGGCATGACGGAGGAATTCTTCGATGGTGGTTTGCGGGCTAAAATAGGAGATTCGCCCTCGTGGGGCGTGGCCTATTCGTAGCATCAAGGTAAGTCCGTCTATCTTGAGAGGTTCAGTTTGCGATGTCATGGAACAATCTTACCACATGTGAATATATTCAGTATGTCAGGTAAGTGTCTTCAGTTCGTACACAACCAATACGGGAGTCTCACGAACCCGACCGAAAAGCTCGTGACCACGCTTCGACCGCTCGATCGCACGCATCACCACCTCCGGAGCGGAACGGATATCCAATCGAGCTTTCCCGACCCTATCCGCCCACAAATTCTGTATCACAGTCAACTCGACACGATTAACACTGCGAATCTGCAAAGACTGCCGCTCGACCCGGTGCAATCGGACATATTCAGCGGCCACATCAGCCAACCCGACACCCAACTAATTCTTCCTTTCTCGACGAAACACATATACCAAAGAGGGGACCATGGACGCGGCCGCAAAAACAAGCGAAGACACCGCCAGTACGAGCCTCCACATCAAAGGCACCCCAACCGCAAGCCAGGAAACCAACTGCATCCCCAACAGCCAGAACACCGCGAAAACCAGCATTCCCAGCACGAGAGCCCAGTTCAAACGTCGTTCCTTCCGACGCTTTCTCGCTATTTCGCGCCGCGACGGTTCGACGGTACTGCCACTGATTCGAGCCGGTTCCAGAATGATCGTCGTAGTCGCACCGATGGATTCGTCGGCGCTGTTTTCCTCACTCACTCGGGCTCCTTTTCTGACGTTCGCATTCATGTCTCAATGGCGGATACGTGTCGGCTATGGCGTCCAATGTCGCCGTCCGAAGCTCGACATACCTATCTTGATCCAAGTCATGGCACTGCTGGTCGTAATCGGTCAACGCATGCCGGGCATAATTGACCATCCAGCGTTCCAAGACGAATGGATTTGGCTCCTTGCCGGCATCCCTGACCATGTTTCTGCGACGCAGCTCGTAATGGTGGAGCTTTGCCGCATCTCGCAGGTTACCGTAGGGAATGAGTCGCACGTGTACTGTTAGTTTTTCGCACACTTCAAGGTCATGTCTTTCTGCTCTGGTGTTATGTGGACATATTCAGTTTAACAAGCAAAATATCAGGAAAGAATAGAATCCAGTATGCCCGGGATTAGGCTCCGAGGAAATACTCCTTGCACATAATCTGGTACAAGGCTTGCTCTTGCATTGCGTCGGAAAGAGCTCGATGCTGTTCCACGTCTGCCACGTGATAGCGTTTGATCAGATCCGCGACCTTGTGATGGCGAATTTCCGGATGGATGTCACGGCTCATTTCCAAGGTATCCAGGAATGGGTGGTCGAACAGGGGACGATTCGGCCAGGTTTCCGCCGTGGCCCAGTCGAGGAATTTCAAATCGAACGTCGCATTGTGTGCGAGGAAGGGCGTTTTGAATCCCAGCCACCGTTCGAACTCTTTCATCGCATGCTTGACAGTCGGTTTGCCGCTTACGTCGTAAGTGGTGATTCCCGTCAATTGCGTGATGTGTGGCGGGACGATCATTTGCGGGTTGATGAGTTGGCTGTAGGTGTCGACGATTCGTCCGTTCTTGACTTTCACGGCACCGATTTCGATGAGTTTCGCGCCATCTTCCGGGTTGAGGCCGGTGGTTTCGGTGTCGAGCACGATGTAGTCGAGCAATGGCGCCTCCAGCGGCGGGATGCGTCGTGGATCGTCGCTTCGGTATTTGTCCCAGTAGCTCATTGGGTGTTCCTGTGTTCTCTAAGATTATGTGGACATATTCAGTATAGCAGACAAATCGGCGTCAGGCAGGAACCTTCCGACCGCGACCGTCGCCAAACAACGTGAAAAGCAGACTCGCACGATTCGGGCCAACCTGCTTGTCGGACAACACGCATTCCATGCAAACCGGACCATACACGCTCGGCACCAAACCCATCGTGCTTCCGCAAAGAAAGCATCCAGCGGGCTTGGTCAACACATCATCATTCAGCTCGACAATCAATTGTCCCGACCTTTCAACGATTCCTTAATCCGTTTCTCCTCTTCATCCGCAGCCTTCTCGCTCAACTGCCGTACGGACGGAGGGCGCTTGTCCCGGATAGAATCAGGGGAATGAGAGCGGACGGCGCGCAACATCGCGGAGGCCATCTGCCGGTATTCGCATCTCAGCCAGACGGGAGTCTGCTACCAGCAGCGGCCGACAGTCGCACTGTCCTCGACGAGATTCCACAGGCGCATTTGCTGGGCACGTAGCGCCATAGCCGCGGTCTCCACTTGCGTGTCCTCGGGCTGCCAGTCTTTTCGATTAGGCATCAGCCGCAATCCCGTCTCCGAAACCATGCAGGGCATGTATCAGATTCTTGACGGAAAATGATTCCGCCTCGCGGTTGACGATTCGACGATTCAATCCGAGAACCACGTCTTCGACCTGTCTGCGGACATAAGGCTCAACGGAGGGAGAGGGGGCGTTTTGCGGGTATCTGCAAGAAGGCCATAGTCTCTTTCCAGATCGGCAAGATTCATTCCCTGCAATCGGATGCGACGGAGCAACGTGATCTCATCCGCATCCAGCAGACACGGCCAGGCTTCCGTTCCTGACTGGATATGACGTACTCCGTTCAGCAATCGTGCGGTCTCGGCCACGGATTTATTGCGTTTCGCGCTCTTCATGCCCGGCCAGTGCCGCAAAACGGACAGGTTCCCGCGAGCATCATCCAAAGCCGTCTTGACGACATTGCTGGTGGTCAACCGATGGGCGAAAGGCTCGATGGCGCGAATGAAGCCGGCGTCCAGCAGAAAGCATTCGGTCGGCAATGTCAACGATTCCAACAGGCTACGATGGCCGTCGAGCAGTCCGTCGATATAGAAAGAGGTGTGAGGATTCTGATATCGAGATCACGCATGTTCTGAGTCGTTCGAGCTTCGCCGAGCAGTATCTCCCAAGGCTGCGGCATCGTGATGACGCAAAGCGAGGGCTTGTTGTCCTTCGCCGCTAAACCATGCGCGTAGTCTCCTTCTATCCATGCGGAAATGATGCGTTGCTGGGGAAAATGCTCCAGTGCTTTTTCGATGCAGTCGATGTTGTTCACGCCGCCAGTTCCATTCGCTTGGCAATCTCATTGCGCCATGTCTGCACCAGCAGTCGGATATGCCATCCCGTACCGAGGTCGGCATTTTCCAAGTCGAATGGATCCCAATTTTTCGCAACGATGCGAATGTCCCCTGATGTGCAATCATAGGAGTAGTCGATGGACGTGGTTCCGAGCTGAATTTTCGTCGTATAGTAGGTTTTCGGGTTATCCACGAAGACTTGGACGACACTCCCGGGCAGTTTTGTGTCTGCCTTGTTTTGGACGATTCCGGTGTTGTTTGGGTTTGGGATTTTATATGTGGCTTCGTGGACGATGGAGATCAGCGCGGAGAGGAACCTCTGTTTTAGGGAGAGGTTGTCGCAGTAGGCGCACTTGGTGATGGGCTTGCCGGATCTTTCGAGTCGCAGGCTTCCGCATTTTTCGCACTCGTATAGGGTGTAGGTCTTTCGTGCGTCTGTGACGTCTTGTATGGGCTGCATTTTCCTTTGGTTTCTCTTTCAATCTTTTTATGTGGACATATTCAGTATAACATGTAATATACAATATGGTTGTTATACTGAAGAAGTCCACATAAAAAGAGGAGGAGCGTTGACCAATCCGAAGAAAAACGGAGACCTGATGCTGCGGGTCCGGTATGACAGCGGAGCCGAACTCGCGGGTCCGGCTGTCATCACCGACGAGGGAGCCTTGCTTGTTTCGTTGGGCGGCGCCGCTTCCATGCTTGTGCAACGCGCGGATGGTAGTCTGCCGCCGCACATCACCTTCGTGGATATACGGCCTAGTCATGTGGGATACGGGCTGCCGCTGACCGACGACATGGCGTACATGGCGGTGACCGCCATGCTGCGTGATGCGGTGGGCCTGCCGTTGAACGAGGCCGCCGACCGGTACGAATCCTGGCTGAACCGGGTGAGGCGGGCCGCGATCGAGAAGTGGGTGGACTCCCTGTCCATGCGCGAATCGACCCAATTGCATGTGAAATACCTGGACCGTGACGGTGCGGGCCATCCGAAGGAAGAGGAGGACGCATGACGCTGATCGAGCATGAGGCGCGCGAATACTCCGATATGCGGTACATCATGCGCAAAGCCGAAATGAGCATCAAATGAGCGTAAGAGTGGAAACAACCTACTTGGCGACATGCGACTACCCGGACTGTCACATGACTTACGACTTCTGGGAGTTAACCGAGGAAGACGCAATCCTTGAAGTTATAGACAATGGAGAATGGCTATGCCTGTTCGCCGGTGACAATAAGCCGAGATTCTTCTGTCCCGCGCACTTGCGATACGTGCAAAACTCGCGGAATGTCTGGTCGAACGTATTTTACGATTCCAACAGTCCATACACGCAAACGACCTCGCACGCCTTGAACAGGTTCTACGAGGATATGAGCACACCGCAACCACTGCCAAAACTGCAATGCGATGACACCATACTCGCCGTTCTGCAAAACGAAAACTAGGAGTGAAACCATGACTACGAACGTGATTGATGCAATCCGCGAGAAAGAAGCTGATGCGCACGCAGAGCGGGAAGAGGCGTTTGCAGAGAGGAATCGGTTAAACCAAGCGTTTTTTGACGGGAAGCTTATCGCATACGCGGAAATACTCAGGCTGCTCGGGGAAGACTTGGAGGAAAACGATGGCTACGAACGTAACTGAAAAAGACAAGACCCTGAACGACGTAATCGAATGGTGCGGGGAACAGGTGTCCGGAATCGAAAAAAAGATTCCCACGGCGTCGGACGCGGATTTCCTCAACGGCGAACGATGCACACTGCTGGCCGTCGCGGCGTATTGCGGAATAGGCGTCTGTACGGGCATGCACCCGGAATGCGTGCACTGCACGGTCCGCCAGTTGGAGCAGGCGCAGGCCGAAGGCCCGGCGACTCCCGACGTCTCGCCGAGCGACGCATACCGTCGGACGCACGCAAAGGGACGGAGGCTCGATGGCAAGAATCAAAGAAACGTTTGACAGCCGCTCTTGGTTCATGATCGAATGCGACGACCCCAACTGCGAACAACGGTTCGACGACAGCCAATGGTATGCGGACGAGGACGATCTGCTGGCCGCCGCGAAGGACGACGGCTGGCAGATCCTGTACAAGGACGAGCATCCCGAATTGGAACGCGACATGCACTACTGTCCGGCGCACCGGCTGCCCGAATGCTCGACCTGCACGAACATCATGATCGATCCGATCGGCTGGAAGGACGGGCAATGCCCCGAATGCATCAAGGAGGAGATCCCGATTGAACGGTCATGATTTCACGCTCGAACAGAACATGGAGGCGAGGATGATGCTGGCGGTCGCCCGCCGCGGGCTCGCCGCCGCCATCAACGACGCGGAGAACGGGATAGGCCATCTGTCCTGCGACGATCCGAAGATTATGGAACAGGTTCGCGCTCATTGGCGACGCCTGTACGACACGTACATGAACGCGGACGCGCTCCTCTCGGATCTGGAATCCTGCGCACGTCATCTCACGGATGGCGACAAGTGGGAGCCGAACCCGATCGCCGACGGCATGAAACCCATGGAGATGGCCAAAGGATGCGCCTGCTTCATCGCGGAGACCCCGGATGGGGTCCTCATCATCCCGTCGGAGCCGACGCCGGGCGAGAACACGGCGAAACGTCTCGCGAACACGCTGAACGCCCTGACAGGCGATGTTCTCCTGGATGCGACCGGCATCCGCCTGCTCGGCACCCAATTCCTGTTCGCCTACCATAGCCGGCTCGACAGGCCCGTCGATTATGGCGTGAACCTGACCGGCATGCGGTTCCCCGACCGGCTCGGCCTGCTCGACCGGGCGGACCGGCATCCGGGGTTCCTCCCGTTGCGCCCCGTCGTCGCCAACGGGACCGGCGCATTGGAACGGTCGGGACGCGAACTGTGGGCGATCACCGCGCGTACGCTCGGCCGGCTGCCGCACGGACGGTTCTTCGTGGATCTGACCATGTTCGCGGACCATCCGAAGATACTCGAACGGTTCGCCGTCCGTTACGGGAAATACCTGAAAGACAACCGGACCGCCCTGGACGTGACCATCATCGACCCGACCGGCCTCGTCGCCCGCCACGTCGCCACCATCAAACCGAAATGGGATTAAGCAATGGGCTATGTTCGAATCATGTGGGTCGGAGCCAATCTTCTCGCACTCATTCCTCTGGCGCCGCTGCTCAGATCGAAAGACCTGAGGTTAGGACGATTGCATGCGGCCATCGCGTTCACGATCATGTTCTCGGAGCTGGTCTCGTGGCTGTTGTTCCTCGGCCTATCCGTTTTGGAAGGATTTTTCTGATGGACTTATCGAATCGCGCCGTAAGACCACCGGCTTCAGCCGTGGGGAGGAAGTCAATTGCCTGAATTGAGGATTGTCGGACCGGCCGAACCTTGCGACGGCCGCGACGGGGAATGGCCGGTGGAATGGGACGGCGGGCACGGCCTGCTCGTCGTCCGCAGGTTGAAGGCCGAACTCAAGGAGATTCGCTGATGCACAGAGGATTCTGCACGGATTGCGGCGCATACGCGGCCTTGGGCGAAAACGACAGATGCGCCGCCTGCGACGCATGGCGCCACAGGGAGGAGGAAAGGCAGGATCATGTCTGAATGGTGGGACCGTTACCTGTTCGACGATCTGATTGGGTTGGAGGCCGCGGCCGTGACCTCGGACGGCAGCCGGCATATCGGCCCGTTCGTCCGTTTTGGGGATTATCTGACGGTAGACGATACATGCGTCTTCACACGGAAGGACAAGGGCGATGGCGTGCGGCTCATGGAAGAAGTCGACCATGTGCGTCTGCGTCCCGAGGAGCCGTTCTGGCAGGGTCGTTTTCTGGACGAGCTGGAAGGAGTCCGGGTGCGCGTCGAATTCGGGGACGGCGTGGGGCGTTCGAGGGGCCGCTGGAACCGTTTGACGGCGTATTGGGCATCCGGGCCGGCGGCCGTGGCCTGGAATACGTGTTCGGCGATTCCGGCTACCGGTTCGCCCAACCGAGCTTCGTCAAGGTCAAACCTGTGGAAGACCAGCCGGACGAACCGGTGCCGGCCATCAACGCCTCCCGTCTCATCGAATCCCGGACCTTGCTGCGCGTGGCCCGCCGTCAGCTCGCCGAGACGGAGAATCTACTAACCCAATCATTTTCTCGGCTACCGCGTTTCAGCAAAGAGGATGCCAGCCGAATGGAAGCCCGACGGCATGATATCGAAAACAAGATGTATGAGCTGCGCGAACTGATTGGCGAACAATCGTACGATCTGAACTCAATCGAATCGAAAGGACAAACCGAATGAACGATGGAAAAAGGCAAGTCACAGACGAGACGGAACCAGACGAGAATCCTATTGCCACCATCTATTACGAGAACGGCACGGAGCTGACCGGGAAGGCCGTCACCCTGCAGGACGGGACAGTTGGAGTCAGGATTCCCGGCGAATTCTTCAAGACGGCGCTCCTGCCTGATGGTTCGATGCCTGATGGCGTCATATCGGTGGATATCGGCCCCAAGCATGTGGAGGGCGGTCTCCCGTTGACCGACGACATGGTCTGCATGGCGGTCACGGCCATGCTGCGCGACGCGGTCGGATTGACGTTGGGCGAGGCATCGGATGCGTACGAGGCATGGCTGAACCGGGTGAAAAGGGCCACAATCGAGCATTGGGTGGACTCCCTGCCCATACGCGAATCCACGCGACTGCATTGCAAGTATCTCGACCGTGACGGAGCCGACTATCCGAAGGAAGAGGGGGACGCATGATGTTGATCGAGCATGAGGCGCGAGTCGGACTGCCGCGCATGTGGGAGCATCCCAGACGCACCCGCACCCGGCGCGGCGGCGTCGTGGCGAGCATGGTCGGCGGATATACGGCGATACTGCTCGTCCGCCAGCCGAACGGCGTGGAGAACAGTATTCGCAGGCAATGCTCGACCCTGAACGAGGCCGAAAAATGGCTGGACGAACAGATGGGAGAGGCCGAATGAGCGGCCGCGAGAAACCGGATGCGCCCGGACTGTGGCGGGATGCGAAACGAGAAAACGGTCGTGGCCTGCATGGAATCCGGCGAGCTCGCGATACGGGATGCGGACACCGGCGAGATCCTGTCCGCGGGACAGCTGGAACAGGCCGCACCGTTCCAGCGGACCGAATGGAAGGGGATAGACCTGACCAGGGCCGGGTTCTCCGCCATGCCCGACACGGCGGGATGCTGGAGCGACGCGAACGGCACGCTCTGGCTCATCACAGGCGGCGACGGGATCGACGGGCACATCTTCCGGCTGAAGGAAGAGGGCCGCGAATGGGAATGCGCGCCTTGTTCCGGCATCACCGTGAGGATGCTCCACGAATGGGGCCCGTGGGCACGCTGCGACTTCGAGCCGATGGATGATGAAGGCACTCACTTTGACTGGTGCAAGCCGTGGATCGCCGATCGCGGATGGACGGCCGAAGAGCTTGACGACGATTCCGGGGAACCGGCCGCGCACGGCCCGTACGCCCGGTATTCGCTCCAAGCCGTCGAAGAGGTCCCGTGGAAGCCGGCCTCCGACGATTCCACTCCGATTCATGAGGGGAGCCGCACCGTGCATCTCCCGGGTGTCCGATCGTTCGGTCGTCTGGAACAGGACAAGTGGCTTGCCGTGAAGAACCTTGAGGAGAGCGCCGAACTGGTGGAGGCCTGCAAGCAGTGGCTGAAGGCCTGTGATCCGGCCGATCCGAGCGGCATCGACGGCCAGTTCATCGGCGTCGTGAACTGTCTGAACATTCATGGCGCGGCCGTGGGCGACGAACCCGATATCGACCTGGACAAGGCGCAGGCCGACTGGCATGACCACGTGCGCGACCAGCGTCGCCAGGCCATGCTCGGCGAGCTCGCCGACGTGTTGCAGACGGTCGGCAACCTGATCACGGCGTTCGGCATCACGGATGAGGAGGTCGAACGGGCGATGGACGACTGTCTGGAACGAAACAGGCGGAAGGGCAGGCTCTGATGGGAACCACGAGAATATGGGATTCCCGCAACAACAGGCGGGCGACGATTGAACACGAGACGTTGAGACCATGCCCGTTCTGCGGCGGCATGCCACGAATCGACGATGATGTGGACGATACGACGGAACGGTACACGGTGCGATGCGACTGCGGCGGGAGCATGCCGGGCCGGCACGTTCCGATCGACCCGTCGTTCCAGACCCGTGTCACCTGCCTGTATTCGGCGGTCGAGAAATGGAACAGGAGGGGCTGATGGACTACACGGACAGCGGCTTCAGGGCCGGTTTCCGACGTGGATTGCGTGTCGCATGGGATGCGATGTGCTTCCGCCCGTTCCGGTTTGAACCGTGGCCGGCTCCGCCCATGCCGTCCCTGCGCGAGCATTTGGAAGCGTACGGCGGCACCCGTATGAGCCCGGCCGATTTCGACCGGTGCGAAGATGCTTGGTGCCGGATGCTCGACGAACGGAACCGCATGTTCGACCGGTATCTGACGGGCATGCGCTGCGCACGGTACGTGCTGTTCGGTGTATGGATTCTCGCGTTTGCGATTGTCGGACTGATCCTGGTCGAAGTGTCGTCGTGAACCGGTCAGAAGTTCTTCCCTCCACGACCAAACAAGGCATCGTGCGAGCCGGTGCGGGTGAGCACGAGGCACAGTTCGCCATGATCGATCCGGTAGATAAGAAGCCAGTCACCCTCGATGTGGAGTTCGCGGAATCCCGCCCATTCGCCTTTCAGCGAGTGATCCCGGTACGTGTGGATCAGCGTATCCGCGTCTTCGGCCATCAGGGTTTGTATCGCCTTACGCAGTTTGGCGGAATCGTAGTGCTTCCGTCTCAGACGTTTCCAGTCTCGTTCGAAGGTAGGCGTCCGGGATATGTCGTTAAGCATCGAGGTCCGCCATCAGATCGTCCACGCTGCCGAACCTTTTGCCGATACCGTTCAGCGCCTCGTGTCTCGCCTGCCTGTTTTCGGCAGCTATGACCGCCTGCCGGTAGATGCGGTAGTCGTGCGCGTTGATGATGAAATAGGTGGGTTCTCCGTTGCGGAGCACGGTGACAGGTGTATCGTCCTCAACCTTGGCGAACTCGCTGCTTGCCCCCGCATGCCCGAATTTGCTGATCGGAACAATCGTGTCCAATGGGACGGTGATCGTTTCTGCTGCCATCGC
>ENA-OQJC01000005-OQJC01000005.1-human-gut-metagenome-genome-assembly--contig:-NODE-5-length-48921-cov-3.835677_pt1 | contig 48921 bp, 50 predicted proteins | sample MGYA00242600_ERZ504766 | MGnify/ENA primary metagenome ERZ504766 (study PRJEB26092, sample SAMD00036364) | human gut metagenome | host: Homo sapiens | study: EMG produced TPA metagenomics assembly of the...
TCGTTATTTTTTTTATCTGTTATTCCAGCCCGATCTGCTGTGCATACTCTTCCAGCAGCTCCCGCTCCAGGAACGGAGTCTTGACACCCTCGCGGTCACGGTAGGTCTCGTGGCCCTTGCCAATGACGGCGATCAGGTCGCCCTCCTGCGCGTGATCCACTGCGTAGTGCAGCGCATCCAGACGGTCGGGGATCTCCACGAACTTTGCATCCGGGTTGCCCTTGTTCATGCCCACGCGGATATCAGCAAGGATGTCCTCCACCTTTTCAAAGCGGTTGTTGTCCTCGGTAAGGATGGAGAGATCCGCCATCTTGGCGCAGATCTCGCCCATGCCGTAGCGGCGCAGCTTGGAGCGGTTGCCGCCGCAGCCGAACACCACCACTAGACGGTGGGGCTTGTAGGCCCGCAGAGTGGTGAGCAGGCTTTCGGTGGACACCTCGTTGTGGGCATAGTCCAGCAGGATGGTGAACTTCTTGCTGATGGGCACCAGCTCCACGCGGCCCTTGACCACGCACTTGCCAAGGCCGTCGTAGATCGCCTGATCCGGCAGGCCCAGCACCTTGCCCACCGCCAGAGCTGCCAGCGCGTTGTACACGCTGAACTCGCCGGGCATGTTCACCTTCACATCCATCTCGTCCTTGCCGGTCACATGGAACTTCACGCCCAGAAAATCGTGGGTGCGCAGCAGTTCAAAGCCGGTCTCGCGGTAGTCCGCCTGCTCAGCGCGGCCATAGGTGACAAGGCGGCAGGTGTGGCCTTCCAGAAGTGCTTCGGTATTCTCATCGTCAATGTTCACCACGCCCACGTCGCAGCGCTTGAACAGCTGGCCCTTCCAGCTGCGGTACTCCTCAAAGGTCTTGTGCTCGCCGGGGCCGATGTGATCCGGCGAAAGGTTGGTGAACACGCCCACATTGTAGTGCACACCGGCCACGCGGTCCATCATCAAGCCCTGGCTGGAAACTTCCATCAGCGCGGTGTCGCAGCCTGCATCCAGAAACTCCCGGAAGGTCTTTTGCAGCTCGTAACTTTCCGGGGTGGTGTTGGCAGTTTCCTTGTGGCGGCCCATATAATAAATGCCGTTGGTGCCGATCATGCCCACCTTGCGGCCTGCAGCTTCCAGCACGCTCTTGATCATGTGGGTGGTAGTGGTCTTGCCCTTGGTGCCGGTCACACCGATCATGGTCATCTGGCGGGACGGGTTGCCGAAGAGGTTCGCGCTCATCAGAGCCATGGCATAGCGGCTGCTTTCCACCTTGACCACGGTCACGCCCGGCATGGCGGAAAGGTCGATGTCGTGCTGGATGACCAGTGCGCTGACACCCTTTGCCGCGCAGTCGGCGGCAAACTCATGGCTGTCACGCTGGGTGCCCACGATGCACACGAACAAAAGGCCCGGTGCCGCCTTGCGGCTGTCGTAGATGATATCCGAGATCTCGGTGTCCAGACTGCCCTGCGCAAGGGTAAAGGGCACGCCTTCCAATAACTGTTCCAGTTTCATACTGCACACGCTCCTCAAAACATTTTGTCACATGGGGTTTTCTTCGTTATTTGCGGTCATGCGGGCGGGCTCGGTCAGCGGTGTTTCTTTCGCAGCTGCCGCCGTATCGTCCGCAGGCTGGGCCGCAGCGGCATCCTCTGCACCGTCTGCCGCAGTATCCTCGGCAGCAGAGGTGTCAGGCTCTTCCGGCACGGTCTTTTCCGGCACAACATAACCGGAGGGCAGGGTCGGCTGGCCCTGTGCAAAGTAAATTTTACGGGTGCTGCCCGCGCTGACATGGCTGAAATCCAGTCTGCCGGTGTCGGTAGGGGCACAACCCTTGCCGTCGGCATTGGTCAGCACATAGCGTGCGCGGTCCAGCTTATAATCCAGATCGTTCCGTGTACCCAGAAGCACACTGACACGATCCTGATACAAAAATGCCATCTGGTCGGTGTCCGCAAATTCCATGCGGGTCACATCGTCCAGCATCCCATACTCTTCCAGCTTTGCCTGCAGCTCATTCAGCGCATCCAGACGGTCGTCCGTCTGCACCGCTGCCGAAGCTGCTGCCGAACCGGATGCATCCGATGCCGCCGGGTCTGCCTGCGCTGCAAAGGTCAGCTGGTCGCCGGGTCGTCACCGACACCGGCTCGCCGCCGTATAGGGTCTTGAGTTCTTCCGGCTGGGCAGACTCGCAGGCCAGGATCTTGAACTGATCCGAGAGGGTCAGCCAGCCGCTCTTCGTCTGCATGGCATAGGTAGGCACCGCCTCGGTCACCTGCACCACCACCGTGTTGGGGTAATCCCGAACCACCCTGATGGATTCCAGCAGCGGGAACTGCTTTTCCAGTTCCGCTTCCTTGGCGGCGGGGTCAAAGCTGAAAATGTTCTCTTCGGTCTGCACACCCAGTGCCTGCAGGATCTGGCTGCTGGAATAGCCGCCCACCTCCTGCACCACGGTGCCGTCCGCCGTCTGCACCTGAATGGTACCGATCTTAAACAGCATGGTCATGGTCAGGTAAACACCGGCGGCGATCACGGCCAGCAGGGTCACAAAGGCCATCAGCCGCCGCAGCATCCGCCGCCGCTTCAGTGCAGCGCGGGTCAGGCGGCGCTTCTTGCGTTTTTCCCGCTGTACCGGGTCGCGTGGCTGCTGTTGTGCCGGGCGCAGACGCTGGTTTTTGTAGCGCTGCTGCGCTGCCTGAGCCGCTGTCTTGCGCGGCTTCTGCCCCTGTGAACGGCGCTGCTGCGGCTTGCGGGCCGTGCCGGATGCACGCTGTTCCGGCTGGGCCGTGCGGCTTCGCTGCGCGGTACGGTTCCGGTTCTGGCCGCTGGTGCGCCGGGTGCCGCTCTGTTCGGTGCGGCGCGGCTGCGAAGGGAACTCGATGCTGTTATCGGTACGGGTGCGGCGCACCGTACCATTGGCGGTGCGGTCCGGCGCAAAGCTCAGCGGTTCCCCGTTGAAGCCATAGCGCCCGTCCGCACTGCCGGAAGATCCTTTTTGTTGTGAAGGCGGCGGAGTATGCTGCAGGTCTTTCCGCAGGTCGTAGATATTGCCGTTGTTTCTGTTATTGCGGTATTGCTGCATGGCGCACACCTCCTTTCCGGTTTAGGTTTTGTTTTACTTCTGCACCAGTTTCATCAGAGCGTCTGCAATACGGTCAAGGCTGTCATCCACCGACAGGCTGCGGGCATTTTTGCCCATCTCAGCCAGCTTGCCGGGCTGTGCCAGCATGTCGGACACCGTGCTCACCAGCTTTTCGCCGGTCAGGTCTTTTTCCTCGATCACCACAGCGGCATCGGCCTTCTGCAGTTCCATGGCATTGAAGTACTGGTGGTTCTCAGCCACATTGGGGCTGGGGATGAGCACGGCTGCACGGCCAACAGCTTCCAGCTCGGCCAGCGTCAGCGCACCGGCGCGGCTGATGACAAGGTCTGCCGCAGCCAGCAGTTCCGGCATATTGTTGATGTATTCCTTCACCACAAGGCCGTCGCCCTCCGCGAAGTTCTTTTCCTTTTCCAGATCCTTGAACAGCTGCACACCGTACTGGCCGGTAGCGTGGAGATGCAGCACCGGCTTCTTCTCGTGCTGTTCCCATGCACACAGGTCGGCCACCACCTCGTTGACGCGGCGTGCGCCAAGGCTGCCGCCGAAGGAAAGGATCACCGTGCGGTCGCCCGCGCCCAGCTCAGCGCGGATGGCATCGCGGTCCTTTGCCTTGGTGAACACCTCCGGGCGCACCGGATTGCCCACCACGATGGTCTTATCAGGTGCGCCCAGCTTTTCCACTGCAGCAGGCACGGCGGCAAACACGAGATCCACATCCGGTGCCAGCAGCTTGTTGGTCACGCCGGGGAAGGCGTTCTGCTCATGAATGGCGGTGTGGATGCCCATTTTGGCGGCACAGCGCACCACCGGGCCGGACACATAGCCGCCGCAGCCGATCACAAGATCGGGTTTGACCTCCTTCATAATGGCCTTTGCCTTGGGGCCAGAGAGGGCCAGATTCCACAGCGTAACGATGTTGCGCTTGATGTTGTTCAGCGACAGCCTGCGCTGGAAACCGGTGATCTCGATATGGTGGAAGGGATAGCCCGCCTGTCCTACCAGACGGTACTCCATGCCCTCCTTGCGGCCGGCAAAGTGGATCTCGGCAGAAGGGTCTGCCTTTTTGATAGCACCTGCAATGGCAAGTGCCGGGTTGATATGGCCGGCAGTGCCGCCGGCAGCGATCAGAACTCGCATGACGATTCCTCCTCTATTATTAGTGCATCTGGGCAGGCTATCGGGGAGTTCCCCACTGGCCTGCGCCCTCAAAACAGTCGTTACAGTTCATTGCGCGCACGGCGGGCATCGTCCAGATTGATGGTACGGTCCTTCAGCTCCGCATCACGCTGAGCCTTTGCAGCCTGCCGCTGTGCGTGGGCCGCTGCCCTCTGCTGCGCCGCCCGCTCTCCGTTGCGCCCAATGTTCACCATCACGCCCATTTCTGCCAGCAGCAAGATCAGACTGGTGCCGCCGGACGAGAAAAACGGAAGGCTGATGCCGGTATTCGGGATGGTGTTGGTGACCACGGCGATGTTGCAGAACACCTGCCAGGCGATCTGCGCCATAATGCCAATCCCCACCATGGTGCAGAACTGGTTCTCGGCCTTATAGGCGATCATCAGGCCCTGCGCTATGAGCAGTATGAACAGCACGATGATGAGCACCGCACCGATGAAGCCCAACTCTTCGCACACCACACTGAAGATGAAGTCGTTGGTGCTTTCCGGCAGCCAGAGCTGCTTTTCTACGCTGTTGCCAAGGCCAAGGCCCTTCAGTCCGCCGGAGCCGATGGCGTACAAGCTCTGCTTGGTCTGGTCGTTCAGCGCTTCCAGATCATCGGACCATGTGTTCAGGCGGTCCTGCAGATAGCCAATGGATTCCACCAGCGTCAGGGCCGGTTTCAGCAGCAGAGCCGCCGCTGCGGCCCCGCACCATGTCAATACACCGCCGCAGCCGGTCAGCATGAGGATGGTGCCCACGATGGCGGTGGTCAGCAGGATGCCGGACATGTGCGGCTCTAAAAAACAGCAGCACCACCACCGGCACCAGCGGCAGCACCGGCACGATCAGCTGCCTTACGATGCGGATGAACAGCCAATCCTTTGGCTTGATCTTTTCTCTCAGCGACGGGCTGAACCGGCCGATCTGCGGCGCACTTGCCGCCAGATGGGACGAGAGCAGGATCATCTCAAACTTTGCCACCTCAGAGGTCTGCAGAGTCAGGCCGCCCAGACGGATCCAGCGGCGGCAGCCGTTCAGCGGTGCAAAGGTCAGCGTGACGGCCAGCATGGCCAGTACCACCCAGTACAGCGGCTTGCTCGCCCAGCGCAGGAAGCGGTGATCCACATAGCTCATGACTACCATACAGCCAATGCCAATGGCCATGCAGATAGCCTGCTGCTTGATGTAGTGCAGGCTGTCGCCCATGCGCAGGTAGCCGGTGGTGTAGCTTGCGCTGTACAGCATTACAAGGCCGAACACCATGATAATGGCCAGCGTTGCCAGCCAGTTGAGCAGCAGCCGGTTCCACGGTCCCGGGTCCCGCTGCAGCGGCGGCACCCATGCGCTTTCTTTTGGTTTTTATGTTGTCTGCGGGTGGCTGCCATTGCCACGCCCCCTTATTTTCAGAATCAGGCGCTCAGGCCCAGCGTGCCAGACGCACGGCCAGCGCCAGCCCGCACACGCTCAGTGCGCACAGGCTGTAAAAAAATATTCACTGCACTCATGCCGCGCTTTTCCAGCCAGCGGTGCAGCGGTGCCGCCGCAAACAGCGGCCTGCCCTTCCAGCGGCAGAACAGGACCTGCAGCAACACCATGCCGCCCTCCACCCAGAAGGGCAGTGCCAGCGGGATGCTCAGCTCTGCGTAGCCAATGCACAGCGGAATGCAGCCAATGGCTCCCGCTGCATACAAGCAGCCGCACCGGCCGGGGTGCAGCTTCGCCGGTGGAAAATCCCACAGCAGAAAGGCCATCAGTGCACCGGCCAGTGCCGCCGGGAATACTGCCAGCGGGAACCAGCCCAGCTGCGTTTCCAGCATCATCAGGCCCAGCATAGCTACAAAGGCCGCGCCGCACACCGTGCCGTCGGCACCGTCGGCCACGCGGGCCGCCTCGGCCATCGCCACCAGCAGCACAGCCCACAGCAGCGGTGCCAGCGCACATTCCACATAGCCTGCTCCCGGCAGGATCAGCCCTGTGGGCAAGCACCCGTTCAGTGCCAGCAGGCCCAGCACCAGCGCTGCAGCGATGCATTCCAGTGCAAGGCGCTGTGTGCGGCGCAGGCCAAGGCCCAAACCGTCCGGGTAGCGGCTGCGGATGCGGGCCAGATCATCGGCCAGCCCCACTGCGCCAAAGGCCAGCGACCCCAGCAGTGCAATGAGCAGGCGGGAGGTCATCTGCCGGTCGCTGCCAAGCAGGGAAGGCTGTGCAGCACATGCGGCCAGCCAGCCCACGCCCACAGCGGCAAGGGTGCCCACCATCAGGCACAGCCCGCCCATGGTAGGCACCGGGCTGTCCGGGGCATCGCTGTCCGGCTGTGTGCCGCGTGCCGCACGCTGCAGCTCCCGCAGAAGCGGCACCATCATATTGCCGAGCGCCGCAGTCAGCACAAAACCCAGCACCGACGCGACGACCAAGGCGAAACGAATCATTTTTCAATCTCCAAATTCATGCCAAAGGGTTATTCTTCGGCATCTTTCTGCTCTGCGTAGAAAATTTCCAGCACTTTTTCCAGCGCCATGCCGCGGCTTGCCTTCACCAGCAGGGCATCGCCCGGCTCTATCCGGTTCAGCAGAGCATCCGCTGCCTCGCGGTAGTTGTTGGCATGGAGGGTCTTGACCCCCTTGGCTGCAGCCACCACAGCCGTGCGCTTTGCGTTTTCGCCGTAGGTCACAAGGCAGTACAGATCACTCTCCGCAGCCAGACGGCCCAGCTCCTCGTGAGCTTCGCGGGACAGCTCGCCCAGCTCCAGCATATCGCCCAGCAGGGCAAAGCGGCGCTTGCAGGGGAATTCCTTGAACATGGCAAGCGCGGCCTTCATGCTGTCGGGGTTTGCATTGTAGCAATCCTCAATGACGGTAACGCCCTTGCTGTGCACCACCTTCTGGCGACGGCCGGTCTGCTCAAAATTGGAAAGCCCCTTGATGACACCGCGCGGGTCGCAGCCCAAGCGGGTGGCGGCGCAGTAGGCAGCCAGAGCGTTTGCCACATTGTGCTTGCCCATGGCCGGGATCTTGACCACAAAGGTGCCCTCTTCCTGATCTTCCAGCACAAAGCTCATGCCGTCCTCTTCCTGCCGGATGGACAGTGCACACACATCAGCGTTCTCATCTGCCAGACTGAACCATACCGGCTTCACGTGGGCGGGCAGCTTTGCGGCGCGCAGGAACTTATCATCATAGTTCAGCACCAGCGGTGCACCCTCCGGCAGGCCGTTGCAGATCTCCAGCTTTGCCTTGCAGATGTTCTCCTGACTCCCCAGATTGCCGATGTGGGACACACCGATGCAGGTAATGATGCCCACATCCGGGCGTGCGGCCCGGGCCAGACGGTCGATCTCGCCCGCATGGCTCATGCCCATCTCGATCACGGCATACTCAGTGCTGCTTTCCAGCCGCATCAGGGTGCGGGGCATGCCCAGTTCATTGTTCTGGTTGCCCTCGGTCTTGATGGTCTCGCCAAAGCCTGCAAGGGCGGCGTAGGTCATCTGCTTGGTGGTGGTCTTGCCCACGCTGCCGGTCACACCCACCATCTTGGGGTGATACTGGCTGCGGTAGTTCGCACCCATCACCATCATGGCGTGGTAGCTGTCCGGGCAGAGGATGGCCTTTTCCGCAGGCACGCCCTCCACCGGGTGGTTCACCACCACATAAACAGCACCGTTCTCCAGTGCTTTGGCCGCAAAATCGTGGCCGTCAAATTTTTCACCCGGGAACGCTACAAAAATGCAGCCGGGCCGCACCTCGCGGCTGTCGGTGGTCACCAGTTCCACCTGCACCTCTTCCCGGATGAAGTCTGCGGGCACCAGCCCTGCCAGAAGCTTGCTTGCAGAAATTTTTTCCATTGTTCATGTCCCCTCTCTGTTTATTCAGGATCACAGGATACTCTCTCTTATCCACAGGTAATGGTCACGACGGTGCCGCGCTGCACACTGGAACCGGGGTCTGCACTCTGGGCCTGCACAGTGCCGTTCGCATTGCCCTCCACCACACAGTTCAATCCGGCGGCAGACAGCATCTGGCGGGCAAAGTCCGCGCTCTTGCCGGTCACATCCGGCACATCGGTATGGCTGCCCTCATAGGTATCGGTATACAGGTACACGGTGGTGCCGTAGGCCACCTTTGCACCTGCGTGCGGATACTGGTAGGTGACAGCTGCTGCCGCCTGACTGGTGGTGCTTTCGGCCAGCTGATGCCTGAGGCCCTTGATGTTCAGCTGCACCTGCGCACTGCTCCACTCGGTGCCCACCAGATTCGGCACAGTGACCACAGTCTGGCTGCGATCCTCGCCGTCGGCGGCAATGCCAAGGTAAGGTGCGATCTCGCTGATGATGTTGCCCACAACGGGCGCTGCCAGCAGGGACGAGTAGTCCGTTCTGGCGTTGTTGGGGTCATCCAGCATCACATAGACGATGATCTCCGGGTCGTCGGCAGGCAGGACAGCGGCAAAGGATGCCACCTTCTTGTAGTCGCCGTCGGCACGGCGGTCCATGTTCAACTGTTCGGAAGTGCCGGACTTGCCGCCGATACGGTAGCCGGACACATAGGCATACTTGCCGCCGCCGGTGCCGTTGCCCACCTCATATTCCATGATCTGGCGGATCACATTGCTGGTGCTCTCGCTGATGACCTGACGGCGCACATTGGCACCGATCTCCTCGATCACGTTGCCATTTGCATCGGTGATCTTATCCACCACATGGGGCGTGACCAGATAGCCGCCGTTGACGGCTGCGGCCACAGCGGTGCACATCTGCAGCGGGGTGATGGCCATTGCCTGGCCAAAGGCCGAGGAAGCCAGCTGCACTTCGCCCAGCTGGTTGGCCTTATAATACTGCATGAAGCCCGTCTCACTGGGCAGGTCCACGCCGGTGCGGCTGGTAAAGCCAAAGGCATCGAAGTAGTTATAGAAGGTCTGGGAGCCAACGCGCTGGCCCAGCTGGATATAGTAGATATTGCAGCTCTGGCGCAGTGCTTCGGCCAGTGTGATGGTGCCGTGGGCTTTGTGGCCTGCGCAGTGGTAGGTCTCCTTTGCCACGCCGTAAGCACCGGCGCAGGTAAAGGTGGTGTTGATGTTTGCAAGGCCGGAGTCCACGCCCATGGCCGAGGTGATCACCTTGAACACACTGCCGGGGTAGTACAACTCGGTGATGGCCTGTTTTTCCACTGGATATCGCGGAAGTAGCCGGAGTAATCGCCCTCCTCGTCCAGAATGCGGTTGCCGTTTGCGTCCTTCAGCTCGTTGCCGTTCTCATCCTTTTTGTAGATGCCGTACAGCTCCGGCTCAGCGCGCACCAGCTCGTTGAGGTAATCCAGATTTGCGCTGTAGTCCAGCGGGTCGTTGGGGTCAAAATCCGGCTTGGAAGCCATGGCAAGGATGGCACCGGTCTTGACGTTCATCACGATGGCGCAGCCGCGGTTCTCCACCGTGTTGGCTGCAATGGCTTCGTTCAGATACCGTTCCACGATCTCCTGCACATTCACATCCAGCGAAAGCACCAGATTGGAGCCATCCTTGGCTGCAAAGGTGGTGGCATTCTCGTCCGCAATGGCGTTGCCGTAGGCATTGCGCTGGGTAATGGTGCGGCCATCCACACCGGCCAGCGTGGACTGATAGGATTTTTCCAGACCGTAAGTACCAATGCCGTCCGCGTCGGTAAAGCCCAGCACTGCCGCTGCAAACGCTCCGTAGGGGTAATTGCGCTGGAAGCTCTTCTCGCTGCCGACCGAGATGTTGCCCTTGCGGGAGGTCTCAGTGGCACGCTTGTGTGCCTTGTTGAACTGGGAAACGTAGGATTCGATGGACAGCTTGACAGCGTTGTTCACCTTGGTGGCCAGCACCTGATACTTGGTGTCCGTCTTGGAAAATGCATCGTAAACCTTCTGGTACTGGGTCTGGTACGCTTCCGAGGAAGTGTCCACCGCGTCCAGACTTTCACCGTCGCCGGAAAGCAGGCGCAGGGTCAGTTCCCGGCTGACCTCGGCGCACATGGCCGTGTCCAGCGTGCGCACCGTCTCCTCATCCTTGCCGGTGGTGGTATATAAGATTTTGCTGTTGTCCGGGTCGGCCCAGATGGTCCACACCACGCTGGTGGAGGCCAGCGTGATGCCGGAGGTATCGTAGATCTCGCCGCGGGTGGCCTTGATGGTGGTATCCAGCAGCTGCTGCTTTGCGGCCAGCTGGCGGTAGGTGTCACCGTTTTTGATCTGGATATCATACAGGCTGTAGGTCACACGGGCCGCAGCAAGGCCCATGACCACAAGGGCCAGACCGCCGCAGATCAGACTGGTTCTGGGGTTCATGCGGGCACCGGTGCTGGTTTCCGGCCAGGGGCCTTTTATTTTTTTGATGAATTTTCGGAAGAATTTCCACATGGTATGCTCCTGCGGCAGCGGGCATTTGCTGCCTTCTGCCGCGCTTTTGTCAAATTTGGAACTGCCCTGCAAACAGGGTGTATAAACCGAAAAAGCGTGCGCTGCCGCACGCTTTCCCGTATTTGGTTCACTTTACAGTGCCAAGAATGTTCACGGCACCGTTGTAGATAAAGTCGGTCCACTGCCGCACAGCGGACTGGGTGCGCTCCAGCGTGTCGCTCTCGCCCAAACGGATGTAGGTGATCTGGCTCTGATCAATTTTCATCAGGCCCAGCCTGCCGGCCGTCTCTTCCACGCTGGTAATGTTGGTCTTGCTGTTCAGGGTGCTGTTATAGTAAGTATACTGGCTCTGCTCACTGACCAGCTGAGCCTTTGCGTCCTGAATCTGGTCGTTCAGCTCCACCAGCTTGGACTCGCTCCACAGCAGGCTGATGGCAAACCCCACCAGCAGTGCTGCTGCTACCAGATGCATGGCGTTGTGCACCGCTGCCTGCAGCGGCGAAAGCCGACGCTTGCCGCCCTTTGCTACCCGCAGATCTGCCTTGCGCTGTGTCTGCGGGGCTTTTCTGCGGCGTACCGCGTTATAATCATATGCTGCCTGACCCATGGTTTGCTCTCCTCCTCACACAACGGCTTCTGCCGTTCAGCATTTTTCCAAAACTCTCAGGTGGGCGGACCGGCTGCGCCGGTTCTCTTCCAATTCCTGACTGTTTGCTTCAATGGGTTTGCGGGTGATCAGCTTCGCTTTGGCTTTGCCGCCGCATACGCACACCGGAAACTCCGGCGGGCAGGTGCACGCGGTGGACCAGCGGCGAAATTTGTTCTTCACCAGCCGGTCCTCCAGCGAGTGGAAGGTGATCACGCACAGCCGGCCGCCCGGTGCAAGGTGATCAAAAATGGTATCCAAGCCTTCTTCCAGCGCATCCAGTTCATGGTTCACTGCAATGCGCAGCGCCTGAAAGGTGCGGCGGGAAGGGTTCTTGTTTTTGCGGCGTTCCGCCGGGGGCATGGCGCTGGCCACGATGTCTGCCAGCTGCAGGGTCGTTTCGATGGGAGAATTCTCCCTTGCCTCCACGATCCTGCCCGCGATCTGCCATGCGAAAGGTTCTTCGCCGTAATCCCGCAGAATGCGTGCCAGCTCTTCGCGGCTCTCGGTGTTCACAAGGTCCGCTGCCGTTTCGCCCTGCTGGCTCATCCGCATGTCCAGCGGTGCATCCGCACGGTAGGAAAAGCCGCGGGCCGCATCGTCCAGCTGATGGCTGGAAACGCCCAGATCCAGCAGCGCGCCGTTGACCTTGTCGATGCCAAGACTTTCCAGAGCTTGTCCGGCATAGCGGAAGTTGATCTGCACCACCGTGGCAGGCAGGCCCGCAAGGCGGGCACGCGCGGTCTGCACCGCGTCCGGGTCCTGATCCAGCGAGATCAGCCTGCCGCCCTTTTCTGCATCCAGCCGCAAGGCGATCTGGCGGGAATGTCCCGCGCCGCCTGCAGTGCCGTCAAGGTAGGTGCCGGCCGGATCAATGGAAAGACCCTCCAGACACTCGTTCAGCAGAACGGGGATATGCTCAAACGAGGCCGGGTCAAAGGCTGCTTGTGTTTCAAGTTCCATCGCTGCGGCCTCCTTTCTCAGTTCATAAGCTTTCCGTGTTCCGGGCACTGTGCACACAGCGCACACTTTTACCCGATAACACAGTTTTATTTTAACAAATCAGGCCCCTGATTGCAAGGGTTTGTGCTCCCGTTTTTGCCGCAAAATGCAACAAAAAAAGTCCCTGTCGGCCGTCATTTCTGCCTGCAGGAACTTTGGTTTTTGCCGTATGTGTAATTTGTGTGTGAAAAAGGCTGTCTTCAGCCGTTTTTCTTGGCGTTCTGGCGCAGATTTGCGCGCACATTCTTTACCTGTGCCGCATTTTCCACCATTGTTTCCTCGGTGTTCTTGAGCATGTTGTCGCAATAGTCGGTCACGGTCTGGCGCAGGGTGCGGGCCTCGTTCTGGGCTGCAGTGGTGATTTCCCCGGCGCGCTGCTGTGCAGCCTTCACGATCTCGGCTTCGCTCACCAGAATGCGCGCCCGCTCCTCAGCCTTTTTCACAATGGCCTGCGCCTGTGCGTTGGCCGTCTCCACGATCTGAGCGCGGTCGTTCACGATCTGCTGGGCCTGCCGCAGCTCGCCGGGCAGGTTTGCGCGGATCTCGTCCAGATAATCCCGGATCTGCTCCACATCCACGATCTTTTTGCCGCCGGAAAGGGGCACATTGGCACCTTCCTCCAGAGCATCCTCAATGGTATCCAAAAGTTCGTTCACGTTCATAGTGCTTCTCCCTTCGGTTCGTTCTCGGCAGGGTCTGTGTTCTGCATGGGCTTTGTGTATTTCCACAGCAGCACCCTGCCGTACTTGTACTGTTTTTTCAGGGTTCAGGCCGCCTGCCTCGGCCGGCAGCACGATGCCGGTCTCGCTCTCGCACAGCACGATGCCGCCGGGCGCGGTGCATTTATCCACCGCAGGCAGGATCTTTTCCAGTGTACCATTGCGGAAGGGCGGGTCCAGCAGTACGATGTCGAACTGCTCGCGGCAGGCGGAAAGATACCGCGCAGCCTCGCCGATATTGACGCGGCTGCGGTCGAACACGCCGCAGGCCTTGCAGTTGCGCATGATGATGTTCACCGCCTCGCGGTTCTCGTCCAGAAACACGCAGCGCGCCGCGCCGCGGCTCAGTGCTTCAATGCCAAGCTGGCCGCTGCCCGCATACAGGTCCAGCACCCGTGCGCCGGGCAGGTCGAACTGGACGATGCTGAACATCGCCTCCTTTACCTGCGAAAGGGTGGGCCGGGTCACGTCGGTCCCCGGCAGGGCCTCCAGACTGCGTCCCCGGGCTTCTCCTGCGATCACGCGCATGTTCTTTCTCCTCCTCCTTGCAGCCGGAAGATGTGGCTGCAAACACGTTTTTTTGTATCACTTTATTATCACCCAACTGCATATTCTTGTCAAGGGCCGCGCGTTGCGCCGTCTGGCGGTTTGTGCTACAATAAAACCGGCAGCGCCGGGCTTTTGCGGCGCATTCTGGCATAAAAGGAGAGTATTCCCATGAAAGTTCTGCTCATCAACGGCAGCCCGCACGAAAAAGGCTGCACCTATACCGCCCTTTCGCTCATTGCAAAGGAACTGAACGATGCCGGTGTGGACACTGAGATCCTGCATGTCGGCGGCAAACCCGTGGGCGGCTGCATCGGCTGCGGCGGCTGTGCCGCAGGCAACGGCTGCGTGTTTGGCGGCGTGGTCAACGAGGCCATCGAGAAGGCCAAAACTGCCGATGGCTTCGTGTTCGGCAGCCCGGTGCACTATGCATCCGCATCCGGCAACATGACCAGCTTCATGGACCGCCTTGCCTACGCGGGCGGCAGATATCTGGCCTACAAGCCCGCCGCCATCTGCTGCTCGGCCCGCCGCGCCGGCACCACCACCACGCTGGACCAGCTGGTAAAGTACCCGCAGTTCTTCCACATGCCGCTGGTGAACGGCTCCTACTGGGCCATGGTGCACGGCTCCAATGCCGAGCAGGTGCTGCAGGATGCCGAGGGCTGCGCCGTAATGCAGGAGCTGGGCCGCAACATGGCATGGCTGCTGCACTGCATCGAAGCAGGTAGGGCCGCAGGCTTTGAACACCCGCAGAATCCCAAGCGCCCCATGACTAATTTTATCCGCTGATCGGAAAATCAATTTCTGATCCAGAGGCTCAGAACAGTCCGTAAGCTGATCTGAGCCTCTTTTTCTTTGCAGTCCACACCATTTCGTGCCAAAAACAGCAAAAAACCTTTTTCAAAGCGCCTTCCGCTTCTTTTTTCGTTCATAAGTTTGTGTTACTATAAGATGTAAAGTGATTTTAGCAGGATGGAGACCCTTGTATGGAACACTACGATTGGAACGAAGGCTGGCTGTTCACGCCCCGGTTCGACCCGGCACTGGTGCGGCCGGAGTGCGGACTGGAACTGGAACCGGTGCGCATCCCCCACACTGTGCGGGTGCTGCCCTACAATTACTGCAACGAAAACGAATACCAGTGCCTGTGCGGCTACCGGCGGGAGTTTTTTGCACCCAGAGAGTGGGCAGGCCGCACTGTTCTGCTCACCTTTGGTGCCGTTGCCCATGACGCGACTGTGTTCTGCAACGGGCGGCGGCTGTTCCACCACGCCTGCGGCTACACCGCCTTCACGGTAGATCTGACCAGCGCTTTGCATCTGGGTCAGAAAAACGTGGTGGCTGTGCGCTGCGACAGCCGCGAGGACCTGAACATTCCGCCCTTTGGCGGGCAGATCGATCACCTGACCTACGGCGGCATCTACCGTGCCGTCAGTCTGGACATCAAGGAGCCCGCTTACCTGCGGGATGTGTTCATCGAGACAAAGGCCGAGGGCGATTTCCGCATCTATACCTCCACCGTGGGTGAGACGGTAGGCTGCACACTGCAGGCCGAGATCCGCAGCCCTTCCGGCAGCCGCGCCGCCTACAGCGGCGAGCTTTCCCTGCCCATCACCGGCGTGCTGAACGGTGTGCACCCGTGGAGCATCGAGCATCCCACCCTGTACACCCTCACCGTACAGCTGATCCGCCCCGGCTCTGCCGGTCTGCCGGACCGTGTGCTGGACGAAAAGACCATCCGCTTCGGCTTCCGCACCGTGCAGTTCGTGGCAGGCGGGCTGTACCTGAACGGTCATCGCGTGGAGCTGCGGGGCCTGAACCGCCACCAGAGCTACGCCTATCAGGGCTATGCCATGCCGGACAGCATCCAGCGGCTGGATGCTCAGATCCTGAAAAAAGACCTTGGCTGCAACGCGGTGCGCACCAGCCATTCCCCCCAGAGCCCGGCGTTTCTGGATGCCTGCGATGAGCTGGGCCTGCTGGTGTTCACCGAGATGCCCGGCTGGCGGTACATCGGCGACGAGAGCTGGAAGGCGCAGGCCCTGCAGAACTGCCGCGAGATGGTGTGCCAGTGCCGCAACCACCCCAGCATCTTTTTGTGGGGTGCCCGTGTGAACGGCAGCGCCGACGACGAAGCGTTTTATAAGCGCACCAACGAGGCCATCCACCGGCTGGACCCCACCCGCCCCACGGCAGGCGCGCGGAACCACCGCAAGAGCCAGCTGCTGGAGGATGTTTACGCCTACAACGATTACTCTTACCGTGGGCGCGGTGCCGCCTGCGAAGCCCGCGCCGCAGTGACTTCCGATCCCCGTAAGGGCTACCTCATCAGCGAGTTCGGCGGGCAGCAGCTGCCCACCAAGCCCTTTGACGACGAGACCCACCGGCTGGTGCAGGCTCTGCGCTATGCCGCCGGGATCAACGATTCCATTGCGCAGCAGGGTGTGGCCGGCAGCTTTGGCTGGTGCATGGCCGATTACAACACCCACCGGGAATTTGGCAGCGGCGACCGCATCTGCTACCACGGTGTGATGGATATGTTCCGCAACCCGAAGCTTTCGGCGGCGGTATATGCAAGCCAGAAAACGCCGCGTTCCCCCTCGGACATCGTGCTGGAAGTCTCTTCCGGCATGGCACTGGGCGACCTGCCCGGCGGCGTTCCCACAGCCTGCTGGGTGTTCACCAACGCCGAAAGCGTGCGGCTGTACCGCGGCAACGACTACATTGCCGAGTTCACGCCTGACCGGCACGGCCGTTTTGCCGCCATGACGCATCCGCCCATTGAGATCAACGATTTTGTGGGTTCTTTGTTGGAAAAGTACGAGGGCATGGACCAGGCCTCCGCCCAGATGACAGCCGCTATCCTGAACGAGATGCGCCGGGATGCCATGGAGCTTTCGCCGCTTTCCAAGGCGCGGATGCTTTCGCTGCGGCTGAGCTGGAACGAGGTAGCCCGCATGTATTACAAATACATCGGCGTGCTGGGCACACCGTGCGCAGCCTACCGTTTTGAAGCCGTGTGGCATGGCCGCACCGTGCGCACCGTGGTGCGGGAACCGGTGCAGAGCGTCCGGCTGGAATGCACCGTGCACAACCCCATCCTCACTGACGGCCCCACCTGGGACTGCGCCGCTGTCAGCCTGCGCGCCATCGACCAGAACGGCAGCCTGCTGCCCTACTGCGGCGAAGCCGTTCAGCTGAGCGTGGACGGCCCGCTGAAGATCATTGGTCCCAGCGTGGTGCCGCTGCGCGGCGGCATGGCGGGCACCTACCTTGCCACCACCGGCGAAGCGGGCCGCGCCGTGCTGCACTGCCGCATGGAAGGTGCGCTGGATACCGATGCCGTGGTGACCATCCGTTGCCGGGAAGCTTAATTTCCGTCCCTTCATGATAGATTTGCACTCTGTTCAAAATTTCATCATGGTTGACTGGTATCCTAAGAACTGTAAAATAACGGCGGGCGCGCCCGCTTTGATTCCAAAACAAAGGATGCAGGAGTTATGAGAGAAAAATTCCGTCAGTTTATGATCGGCCGCTACGGTACCGATGGCCTGAACCAGTTTTTGAGCATCGCGTCCATCGTGCTGCTGCTGATCTCGCTGCTCACCCGCTTCAGCCTGTTCACATGGCTGGGTCTGGTGCTGCTGGTGCTGTGCTACTACCGCTCGCTCAGCCGCAACATTTCCAAGCGCACGGAGGAGAACTACCAGTACTATGCCCTGAAGGACCGCGTAGACCGTAAGTTCCGCGGTCTGAAGGATCAGTGGGCCAACCGCAAGCTCTACCACTACTACCGCTGCCCCAAGTGCCGTCAGAAGCTGCGTGTGCCCCGTGGCCGCGGCCGCATCCAGATCTCCTGCCCGCGCTGCGGCACCCAGTTCATCAAAAAGAGCTGAGCGGCCATGTTTGGTTATGTTGTGCCCAATCAGGCTGCGCTTTCGGACGAAGCACAAAAGCGCTACCGCACCGCCTACTGCGGGCTGTGCCGCCGCATCGACGCACTGCACGGCCTGCGGGGCCGCTTTACGCTGAGCTATGACCTCACCTTCCTGAACCTGCTGCTGTGCAGCCTGTACGAGGGCGAGACCGAAGCTTCTTCCGGCCACGACCGGTGCCCCATCCACCCCTTGGGCGGTGTGGAATGGCGGGCGGCCTCCCCCACCGATTACTGTGCAGATCTGAGCGTAGCTTTGCACTACTACAACGCCGAGGATAAGTGGAAGGACGACCGCAGCCTGCTGGGCCTTGGATATGAAAAGCTGCTTACCGGCTGTAAGCAGTCTGCCGAGAGCCGCTGGCCCCGTCAGTGCAGCGCCATCCGCACCTGTCTGGACAGGCTGGCAGAATATGAAGCTGCCGGGAGCGAAGATCTGGATGCCGTGTCCGGCTGCTTTGGCGAGCTGATGGCAGAGCTGTTCGACTACCGGCAGGATCACTGGTCGCCGGAGCTGCGCAGCATCGGCTTCCATCTGGGCAAGTTCATCTACCTGCTGGATGCCTATGACGATCTGGAGCACGACCAGCGCAAGGGGGCCTACAATCCGCTGAAAGCACTCAGCCAGCAGCCCGGCTATGAGGAAGAGATGAAAGAGATCTTTGAGCTGCTGCTGGCGCAGTGTGCCCAGAGCTTTGAACGCCTGCCCTGCGTGGAGGACGCAGACCTGCTGCGCAACATCCTTTACTCCGGCGTATGGCTCAAATACAACTGCAAAACAGCCAAGCAGGCCCGCAGCCGTGGCTGAATGGCGGCTTTGTCTTGATTTTTCCACGGCAATACGGTAGACTATAAACATTGCGCGGCACTGTGGCTGCGCGAAATGAGACGTGAGGAAGTATATCCATGAGAGACCCCTATGAGGTGCTGGGCGTTTCGCGCGGCGCAAGCGATGATGAGATCAAAAAAGCATACCGCGCCAAGTGCAAGCGCTGGCACCCGGACCTGAACCCCAACGATCCTACCGCCGAGGAGCACTTCAAGGAAGTGCAGGCGGCTTACGATGCCATTACCAAGGGCGAGACCGGCCCCCAGATGGGCGGAAATCCCTACGGCAGCTACCAACAACAGGGTTACGGCCAGCAGAACTACCAGCAGCAAGGTTATCAGAACGGTTACGGCGGTTTTGACGGATTCGATGGCTTTGACCCGTTCGGTTTCGGGTTTGGCTTTGGCGGCTACCAGCAGGGTTACGGCCAGCAGGGCGCAAGCTATTCCGGCTCCGACAGCCCGGAGATGCAGGCCGCCCGCAACTTTGTGGCCAATGGCCGCTATGCGGAGGCCCGCCGCGTGCTGGACGGCATGACCGGCCGCAATGCCCGGTGGTATTATCTTTCCTCCCTCGCAAATCAGGGCTTGGGCAACCGCATCGATGCGCTGCAGGATGCCCGCCGTGCCGTGCAGCTGGACCCGGGCAACACCGAGTACCAGATGCACCTGCGCCGGATGCAGAACCCCGGCCAGACCTACCGCACCACACAGGCCACCTACACCAGCCCCGGCGGCCTGATGCAGTGGTGCTGGAGCATGATCCTGCTGAACCTGCTTTGCAACTGCTGCTGCGGCGGCTGGGGCTTCCATTTCCGCATGTGATCCCGTTTTCTCATAAGATACAGCAAGACCCCGCACCTTCTGGTGCGGGGTCTTGTTTTTGCTTTACGACATCACTTTACGGTGATGTTGCGGCTGATCTTGCTGCAGGAGTAATTGCCGCCGATCTCTGCCGTCTGCACATAGGTGCCCGGCTCTGTGGGCAGCTCGCTGGTGGCATCACTGCCCCAGCCGGACTTCTTGTAGCTGTAGCGGATCTTATCGGTGGGCACCACCTGACCATCCACTTCCAGCACAGCCGCTTCATTGAAGCTCTGCAGCTCTTCGGCGGTCATGGGCTTTTCGGCCTGCTGTGCCCAGTACATGCGCACGCCGTTTGTCTTGGGCTTGATCTTGAACATGGCAAAGCCTGCGGTGTTCATATCGCTGCTTTCCAGCGCCAGTGCACCGGCCACATAGTTGCCGGCATCCACCGGCTGCTCGTCCAGATAAATGCGGCTGAACGCGCCCTCCGGCAGATACTTGCGGATCAGGTTCAGCGCAAGGCGCAGGCCGTTGGACACCTGATCGATGGTAGGCACATAGAAGTGCAGTACATCCATCACCGAGACGGCCTCATCGGCACCCGCAGCAGCACGCTGACATCGTTGCCGTCGATCAGCTGCTTGAGGTAGCTGTACACATTGAACTCCTCTGCCTGATCCGGTGTCTTGGACATCTTCTTGGGCAGCGGGATCATCTTGAGCAGCGTGCGGATCTTATCCGACAGCACCAGCGTCACATAGCCATTCGCTTCGCCGCCAACGCCCACCACAACACCGATATACTGGGTATCGGCAGGGTTGGTCTGCACCTCCAGCTTGTAGTTGGAGCCATAAACAAGGTCGCCCGTGGCTTTGAGCCGGATGGAAACCATATCATTCTGCTGCTCCAGCGCTGCATTTTCCTGCGGCAGAGCTGCTGCGGCAAACACCGGCGTTGCTGCCGCGCTGAGCAGGAACACTGCTGCCAGTGCAAGAGCTATCAATCGTTTGGCCTTCATTGCTTAAGACCTCCTTATTCTATAAAGGGATCGCACAGCCGCGCCCCACGGCACACTGCGTCGGGAACCGGCATGATACCATGCCTGTTGCACCTCGATTTTACCGCAAAACGCTGTTTTGGTCAATAACGTGATTCAAGTAATTCAATTTTTTTATATTTTATGCAAAAAAGAGGAACCTGCCCTCTTCCAGTGGTTTCTCCCTCAAGTTCATTCATCAATAAAATATTCCGGGTGGACGCTGCGGGCCTGCGCCACCGACTGCTTATACCGGCTCAGGTGGCTTTCCAGCGCTTCGCTCACGTCGTCCGTGCTGCCGTGCAGCAGTGCTTCCAGAATTGCCGTGTGCGAGGAGCAGACCGACTTGTTTTCCTCGGTCTGCAGGCTGAACTTGCGGATGCGCTCCACATGCTGCAGGCTGGCCAGCATGTGGTCGTAGTGAGCTTCCATGCCGCACAACTCAAAGGATTTGCGGTGGAATGCATTATCCAGCTCCAACATACGGGCAGTGCGGTCCGGCTGGCTCATATCCGCTTCCAGCACACGGTATGTCTCAATGTTGCTGCGGTATTCTTCCTCCTGCCGGGGTGTCACATGGCCGCGCAGCCGGTTCAGGATCTCTTTTTCCAGTGTATAGCGGGCAAACTGCTCCATCTCCATCAACTTCAGGTTGATGGGTGCCACATGGGTGCCGCTCTGCGGTTTGATGTCCACCATGCGGGCCAGATTGAGCATCAGCAAAGCCTCCCGCATGGGCGTGCGGCTGATGCCCAGCTCTTCGGCCAGCTCCCGGTCATTCAGCGGATCACCGGGCTTCAGCTCCATCGTGATGATCCGGCTGCGGATCGTCTGGTATGCCGTTTCGCGCGCACTCAGTAATGACATGTGGTCTCTCTCCCTTCAACCTCCGGTGTAAAGCAAAAATTGATATACTAGTATTGAAGTTATCAAGACCATATTACCCAACCACAGGGCGGCTGTCAAGTGTGGCTGCAACTAAAAATCGCCAACATTTTTCTCTGTTTTGTCAAGACAGGCCCCATGGCAGCACAAAAGCCCTCCGGGTGAAGGGCTTTTGCTGCGTTTACTTTTTAGCGGAACGGTACACCACCGGCACCCACACAAAGGCCACGGCCAGACCGCACACCACATCAATGATGGAGTGCTGCTTGGTGAACACGGTGGACGCACAGATCAGTGCAGCCCACACCCAGGCCAGAATTTTCAGGGCCGGGCGCTCCTTTGCCAGCTTGCTGTGGCTGAACGCCAGTGCCATGCAGGCCGAGCTTTGGCAATGGATGGACGGGCACACATTGACCGAGGCGTCCGCCCTCCAGATCAGCTGCATGATGCTCATTGCAATGTTGCTGCGGCCCACCGCATCCACTGTGGGGCGGATATCCAGACCGTTGGGCAGCAGCATGTACAGGATCAGGCAGAAGGTCATGCCGGAAAACATGGTCAGGCAGAGCTTATCGTAGCTTTGGGTGTCGCACCACCACAGCAGGGCCGTCACACCAGCCAGCAGCACAAACCAGCTGCAATACGGAAAGATGAACCACTCATTGAAGGGGATCCGGTCATCAAGCGGGGCGTGGATGATATATTTGGGATCTTTGATGGTCAGATCCAGCCAGAAGAACCAGATCAGATACACCACCCAGTACAGCTGGAACCACAGGTGCGGGCGGCGCCGGCTCCACAATTGTTTGGGATTCATGGTATTTCTCCTATATTTTCAATGTGATAAGATATAATTATACCACATCACGCCATCTTGCGCAAACCTTTCCGGTGCGATAAAATAAAAAGAGTGTTGTAAACTTGCGCTCTGTTTTTGAGCGTACCTATTATAAAAGGAGCCATTATGTTGCAAAGCTTTCCCCTTGTCCGCCTTGCCGCGCTGGATCTGGACGGCACCCTGCTGAACCGGAACAACGAGGTCACCCTTGCCACCCGTCAAGCCATTGCCCGCGCTGTAGAGCATGGCGTGGTGGTGGTGCCCGCCACAGGCCGCCCACTGGCCAGTCTGCCGCCTGTTGTGGCAAAGCTGCCCGGCATCCGGTATGCCATCACCTCCAACGGTGCCGCCGTGTGGGACCTTGGTGATGACCCCATGGGTGCTGTGCACAGCCGCTATGCCAACGCTGCCCAGCGCCACACCAGCGAACCCGCCTGCCTGCTGCACCGCCTGATGCCGACAGAAGTGGCACGGGAAGCTTTTGACCTGTTCCAGCAGTACGATGGCGAGCTGAGCGTATTCAGCGACGGCCTTGCCATCAAGACTCCGGAGGGCATTGCAAAGCTCACCTCCCGCACCGCCCACTTTCTCTCCTCCGAGGCGCGGCAGAACCTGACCGACGGCCGCTTTACCGTCATTCCCGGCATCGAGAGCTGGATGTCCCGCCATGCGCACGAGATTGAAAAACTGTGCATGTTCTTCGACAGCACCGAAAAGACCGCCGCTGCCCTGCCAAAGTTTCAGGCTATCCCGGGCGTGGCCGTGGTGCAGGGTTCGCCGGATAACATTGAAGTGACCGCTGCCGGTGTGGATAAGGGCAGTGCCCTGCTGGCTCTGGCCGACCTGCTGGGCATCCCCCACGAGAATACCCTTGCCGTGGGCGACAGCGAGAACGACCGCGCCATGCTGGAAAAGGCAGGGATCGCCGCTGTTATGGCCAACGGAATGCCCCAGATCAAGGCCATTGGCAGCATTGTGAGCGAAGCCGACTGCGATCACGACGGCGTTGCAGAGCTGTTCGGCAGGCTCGGCATCTGAGCAAACCGGGGCAAAACGGCCCTGCTTTTCAGGTCATTCGTCATTTTTGTGCAATGTATACAAGCTCTTATGCAAAACATTGTGCTTGTTGAGCATTACCAAACTTGTTTCCGTCGTTTATACTAATATTACAAGCGCACAGTGGGTGCACCATGCCTAAACGGCAGCCCACGCGCACCAAGAGAGTTCAAACTAAAAGGAGAAATGCATTTATGAATCCCATCGTAGAAAAGGTCTATCAGATCGGCATTATCCCTGTTATCGCTTTTAACAGCGTTGATGAAGCCCTGCCCCTGTGCAAGGCTCTGGCTGACGGCGGTCTGCCCGCAGCTGAGGTCACCTTCCGTACCGCATGCGCTGAGGAGTGCATCCGCAAGATCCACGAGGAGATGCCCGAGATGCTGCTGGGCGCAGGCACTGTCCTGACCACCGAGCAGGCTGACCGTGCAATGGCAGCAGGCGCATCCTTCATCGTTGCTCCCGGCTTCGACCCCGAAGTCTGCAAGCACGTCATCGACAAGGGCGGCATTATGATGCCCGGCACCTGCTCTGCAGGCGAGATGCAGCAGGCTATGAACATGGGCTGCGAGGCCCTGAAGTTCTTCCCCGCTGAGGCAAACGGCGGTGTCGGCATGCTGAAGAACATCGGCGCTGCCCTGAAGAGCGCACGCTGGATGTGCACCGGCGGTGTCAACGCAAAGAACGTCAACGATTATCTGGGCTATGACCAGATCTTCGCTGTGGGCGGCACCTGGATGTGCAAGAGCGACGTGATCAAAGCCGGCGACTGGGCAAAGATCACCGCTCAGAGCAAGGAAGCTGTTGACACCATGCTGGGCCTGAAGCTGATGCACATTGGCATCAACACCGAGAACGAGGAAGAGGCCATGAAGTTAGGCAAACCTACATCGGCAGCCTGCTGAACATGAAGGTCGCTCCCGGCAATTCCAGTATCTTTGTGGGCGAACAAGGAGTTTGAGATCATGAAGAAGCCCGGCCGCGGCACCAATGGCCACATCGCCATCGGCTGCAACAACGTCGACCGTGCCATCTATCACCTGTCTCAGCGCGGCGTGAAGTTCGATCTGGACAGCAAGAACGTGAAGAACGGCAAGACCATCGCCTGCTACTTTGCAGACGAGATCGGCGGCTTCGCATTCCATCTGGTTCAGGCCTGAGCTCCGGCTCCCCTATCCGTGAAAGCCCTGCTGCGCCGGGGATGCCCCGCAGCAGAAGGTCATAAACACCTGTAAATAAAAGGAGAATAACCAATGAAAGTCGTTACTTTTGGCGAACTGATGGTTCGTCTGCAGCCGTTCAACTACGAGCGTTTCGTTCAGGCTAACAGCCTGGAGTTCAGCTTCGGCGGCGGCGAGGCAAACGTTGCTGTTTCTCTGGCCAACTACGGTCTGGACGCAGCTTTCGTCACTAAGCTCCCCGCACACGCAATCGGTCAGGCCGCTGTCAACAGCCTGCGCCGTTACGGCGTTGACACCAGCATGATCACCCGCGGCGGCGATCGCGTTGGCATCTACTACAACGAGAAGGGTGCTTCTCAGCGTGGTTCCGTCTGCATCTACGACCGTGCCAACAGTGCCATCCAGCTGGCTCAGCCCTCCGACTTTGATTGGGATAAGATCTTCGAGGGCGTGGACTGGTTCCACTTCACCGGCATCACCCCGGCTCTGGGCGAGAATGTCGTCGAGATCTGCCGCGAGGCCTGCAAGGCTGCTAAGGCTCACGGCGTGAAGATCAGCTGCGACCTGAACTACCGCGGCAAGCTGTGGACCCGTGAGCAGGCCCGCGCTGCCATGACCGATCTGTGCCAGTACGTTGACGTGTGCATCTCCAACGAGGAGGACGCAAAGGACGTGTTCGGCATCGAGGCCGAGGCTACCGATATCTACGGTGGCAAGCTGAATGCTGAGGGCTACAAGAGCGTTGCAAAGCAGCTGGCTGACAAGTTCCACTTCGAGAAGGTCGCTATCACCCTGCGTGAGAGCCACAACGCTTCCGAGAACGGCTGGAGCGCAATGCTGTACGATGTTGCTTCCAATGAGTACTGCTTCTCCAAGAAGTACGAGCTGAAGATCATCGACCGCGTTGGCGGCGGCGACTCCTTCGGCGGCGGCCTGATCTACAGCCTGCTGACCGGCAAGACCACTCAGGAAGCTGTTGAGTTCGCTGTTGCTGCTTCTGCTCTGAAGCACTCCATCGAGGGCGACTACAACATGATGACCGTGTCCGAGGTTGAGAAGCTGGCTGGCGGCGACGGTTCCGGCCGTATCCAGCGCTAATTGCAGGAAGGAGTCCAGAATGGATATCCGCTACTCCTGCAACCAGAAGGATTTCAAGCGCTATACCACTGAGGAAATGCGGGACGAAATGCTCATCACCGGCCTGTACAAGGCCGATGAGGTCGTTGCTGTGTACAGCCATGTGGACCGTATGGTCACGCTGGGCTGCATGCCGGTGCACGAGACCGTGTCCATCGACAAGGGCATCGATGTGTGGGCAAACTTCGGCACCCACTACTTTCTGGAGCGCCGCGAGATCGGCATGTTCAACATCGGCAAGGATTCCACCGGTATCGTGGTGGCCGACGGCGTGAAGTACGAGCTGGGCTACAAGGACTGCCTGTACATCACCAAGGGCACCAAGGAAGTCACCTTTGCTTCCGCCGACCCGGAGCATCCCGCCAAGTTCTACATGGTATCCGCTCCCGCACATTGCTCTTACGAGACCCGCCTGATCAAGATGGCCGATGCAAACCATCGTCCTCTGGGCAGCGTCGAGACCTGCAATAAGCGCACCATCAATCAGTTCATCCACCCGGATGTGCTGAAGACCTGCCAGCTGAGCATGGGTATGACCGAACTGGAATCCGGTTCCAACTGGAACACGATGCCCAGCCACACCCACGAGCGGCGCATGGAAATTTATACCTACTTTGAACTGCCCGAGGGGCAGGTGGTGTTCCACATGTGCGGCGAGCCTACCCAGACCCGCCACATCGTGATGCACAACGAGGATGCTGTCATCAGCCCCTCCTGGAGCATTCACAGCGGCGTAGGCACCTCGAACTATACGTTTATCTGGGCAATGGGCGGCGAGAACATGGAGTTTGACGACATGGACAACATCGCTACCACTGACCTGCGCTAAAAAGCACCATACACAAGCCCCGTACCGGGTCCACCGGTACGGGGCTTTTTGCTAAAAATTTAACTTGAACCCTCTCCGTCATTGCTGCGCGATGCCACCTCTCCCGAAGGGCGAGGTTTTTATCCATCTTTCCTCAACGTATCTAAAAGCTCCCCCTTCGGGGGAGCTGGCTGCGAAGCAGACTGAGAGGGTTATTTAACTTGAAAAGGAGAAAATCATGGATCTTTCCGCTTTCAACCTGCAGGGCAAGGTGGCTCTGATCACCGGCGGTGCCCACGGCATCGGTTTTTCCATCGCCGAAGGCATGGCCAAGTGCGGTGCCGCCATCTGCTTCAACTGCTCTTCCGAAGCAAGCCTTGAAAAGGGCCTTGCAGCATACAAGGCAGTCAGCATCGACGCACACGGCTATGTGGCCGACGTGTCCGATGAGGACGCTGTGAACGCCATGGTTGCAAAGATCAAGGCCGAGGTCGGCCCTGTGGACATTCTGGTGAACAACGCCGGTCTGATGAAGCGGGTGCCCATGATCGAGATGAGCCACGCCGACTTTATGCGGGTCATCGATGTGCATGTAGGCGGTGCCTTCAACTGCTCCAAGGCCGTTCTGCCGGACATGATGGAAAAGCGCGAGGGCAAGATCATCAACATCTGCTCCATGATGAGCGAGCTGGGCCGCGAGACCGTCTCCGCCTACGCTGCCGCCAAGGGTGCACTGAAGATGCTCACCAAGAACATCGCTTCCGAGTACGGCGAGTACAACATCCAGTGCAACGGCATGGGCCCCGGCTACATCGCCACTGCCCAGACCGCACCTCTGCGGGAGGTGCAGCCGGACGGCAGCCGCCACCCCTTCGACCAGTTCATCACCGCCAAGACCCCCGCAGGCCGCTGGGGTGAGCCGGACGACATGGTGGGCCCCTGCGTGTTCCTTGCAAGCCACGCTTCCGACTTTGTGAACGGTCAGATCCTGTACGCCGACGGCGGCATTCTGGCTTACATCGGCCGTCAGCCCAAGTAAAGCCATTTGGGCCCTGCGTCTTCTTTAACCTTCCGACCAGACAGCTCTGTGCAGACCAAGATCTGCATGGGGCTGTCTTTTTACGAAGCGGCAAGCAGCCTTTCCTACAAAACTTTGCTTCATGTCAACTCATGTTAAAATGTTCCAATTTCATGTCAAATTGGTAACAATTCCTGTTTCATCGTTCAAAATGCACATAGGCGTCTTGATTTTTTGTCGAAATTCCCGTATAATCGTCTTCATCATCCATCACACCCTGTTGGTTGATCTGAATACGAAGAAATTTCAAAGGAGTATATTTCACATGAAACTCAAGAACTTTGCGATCGTTGCTGCCGCTGCAGCACTGGCTGTTGGCATGACCGCCTGCGGTTCTTCTGCATCCTCCACCGCCGCTTCCTCTTCTGTGGCTTCTTCTGCTGCCGCTTCTTCCGAGGCTGCAAGCTCTGAGGCTGCTTCCAGTGAAGCAGCTGAGCCCACCACCGCTGAGTACACTGTGTACAACACCACCGGTTCTACCGTCACCGAGCTGTATCTGTACGATGCAGGCAGCGACGAGAAGGGCGACAATCTGGCCGGTGAGAACGGTCTGGCTGACGGTGAGAACATCGTCATCACCCGCGACGTGGAGGCTGACAAGCAGTCCGACGTGACCTACATTCTGGAGTTCACCACCGAGGACGGCCAGACCCAGAGCTTTGAGACCCTGCACTACGAGGTCGCTCCCATCTCCCTGCTGAGTGTGGATGCCGCTGCAGGTGCTACCCCCATCGCTTTTACTGCACCGGAAAAGTAAGAACTGTCTCATCCTTGCAAAACGGGAAAGTCTGCGGGCTTTCCCGTTTTATTTTTTTGCCAAAAGAGGGCTGAGGCTGTCATTTTCCCTTGCAATCACGCCAAAAATCCGCTATCATAGACGCAAATACGTTCCCTTGCGGCATAAAGGGAGTAAAGGAGTGGATTTTCTTATGGCAGAAAAAGAAGTGAAAGGCATCAAAAAGTTTTTTGAAGAGTTCAAGGCCTTTGCCATGCGCGGCAATGTGCTGGATATGGCAGTCGGTGTTGTGATCGGCGGTGCCTTTACCGCCATCGTCAACTCACTGGTGAACGACATCATCAACCCCTCCATCGGCCTGTTTTTCAACGCCGATTTCTCGGACGTCGGCATCCATGTGGGTGACGTGATGATCGGCATTGGTTCCTTTATCAATGCCATCATCAACTTCCTGATCGTGGCCTTTGTGCTGTTTGTGGTCATCAAGACCATCAATGCCCTGCACAAGAAGCCTGCTGAGCCGGAAGCTCCCGCAGAGCCCACCACCAAGGTGTGCCCCTACTGCCAGAGCGAGATCTCTATCAAGGCAGTGCGCTGCCCCCACTGCACCAGTAAGCTGGAGGGCTTCCCGGAGATCAACAATTAAATTTTGAATGGCCTCCGCTTTGCTCTGGCCATATTCAGCGGAATCATTTTCTAAATTACAAATCGGGAAAGTCTGCGGACTTTCCCGATTTGTTTTTTCACCCGCGGAGCCGCAAAGGCAAACAGCATAATCAACGCAAAACCTCCCTGCCCGGCCGCAGTCGCTGCGGTTCCAGAGCGGGGAGGTTTTATTTTATCCGGGAAAATACGGAAAATCAGTCTGGTGAAGCTTTACTTGACCTTGGTCAGGTCGGCCAGCTTGTGGAAGATCTCGGTGTTGTCGAACACGCCGCCGAACTTCTCCGCACCCACGCCGTTGGCGTAGACGTTCACCATGGCACCGGTGTGAGCGTAGGTGGTATGATCCATGCCGGACTTGTGGTTGATGGTGTGGCAGATTGCCATGCTGAACGGGATATAGGTACCGTACAGCTCATAGTCCTGCTGAGACATGTCCTTCTGGCTGGCAGAGCCGACCTTCAGGGTGCGCTCGTAGGCGGTGCGCAGGTTCTGCACCTCGTAGTCGGTCAGCAGCAGCTTGCCGACGTTGGCGGCATCCGGGTCGGTGGGCAGGGTCAGACCGAAGTTTGCCTTCACATCCTGCATGGCAGCTTCAAAGGGGGTCTTGTTGGCGATGTAGTTCTGCACATAGGTGGAATCAAACTTTGCGTAGGACATCTTCTGGTGGGTCAGGTTCGTCAGGAAGGTGTCGTAGTTGGTGGTCTTGTAGCCGATGGCCATGCCGCCGGTCTCGTGGTCGGCGGTGACAAGGATCAGGGTCTCGTTGGGGTGCTTGTTCTGGAACTCCACAGCTGCCTGCACGGCGTTGCTCATCTCCAGCACATCGTGGATGGAAGCAGCGGCATCGTTTGCATGGCAGGCCCAGTCGATCTTACCGCTCTCGGTCATGAGGAAGAAGCCTTTGGGGTTATCCAGCAGCTCGATGCCCTTTTTCACGTAGTCGGTCAGCTGCCACTCGCCTGCAGCGGCGTCCATGGCGTAGTTCATGGCCTTGCCGTCGGCCAGATTTTCGGCAATGATCAGGGTCTTGCCTGCGCCTGCGGTCAATGCAGCAGCACCCGCCTGCGTGGTGACCACATTGTAGCCAGCCTGAGCAGCCACCTCGTGGTTGTTGGGGCCGGTGCCGTCGCCGTTCACCTTCTGGAACTCGCCGCCGGCAAAGTATTCAAAGCCGGAGTTTGCCAGCTCTACGCCGATCTGGTAGTAGTTCTTGCGGGTCTTCTGATGAGCGTAGAAGGCGGCGGGAGTGGCGTGGTCGATATTGACCGAGGAAATGATGCCCACCTTGTAGCCCTTCTGGGCGTGCAGCTTTTCGGCAATGGTCTCATAGGGCACGTCGCGGGTCCACGGGCACATATTGATGACACCGCTCTCGGTCTTGTGGCCAGTGGCGATGGAGGTTGCGGTGGAAGCGGAGTCCGGGCAGAAAGAAGTGCTGTCGTAGGTAGTCACACTGCCCACGGTGGGGAAGCCGGTGAAGCTCAGGTCGGCCTCGGTCACAGCGCCGTTGTTGTCCACGGTGCCCTTGTAGAAGCGGGCAGACTGGATCTGGGCAGTGCCCATGCCGTCGCCGATGAACAGGAAGATGTACTTGGGTTTCTGGAACAGGCCCAGCAGGCAATTCTCCTCGTCGGCTGCGGCATCCGCATCCGGCTGTGCTGCGTTTGCGGCAACGGGTGCAGCAGCCATCATGCCGACGGCAGAAGCAGCTGCGCCAAACTTGAGAAAGCTGCGGCGGGAGATCTTGTTTTCTTTCATGACGTGATCCTCTCTTTTCATTCAATCAAACATTGCGGGCCTGCCTCAGGCCCCGTTTTTCTTCTTGTGGGAACGCTTTTATTGTAGCGCACCGCCTTGCGGGGAAAAACCATGCCGCCGCAAAGCTTTGGTAAAACCGGTGCGGCTGCATCCGCGCCAACGTAAAAAGCCGGAAAGGGATGTAAAATCCTGCTCAAGTGCCACCACTTTTTCCACAAACGTGTCTGCAAGGGTTGAAAGATGATGGCATTTCATTGTACAATAAGAAAGTAAGTGCTTTTTTACCTTTATATAAATTGAGAGGATTTTATATGGCAGAGATCAAAGTTCTGGCACTGGATCTGGATGGCACCCTGACCAACAGCCAGAAAGAAGTTACACCCCGCACCCGCGCCGCACTGGATGCCGCAATTGCAAAGGGTGTCACCATCGTGCTGGCATCCGGCCGTCCCACCGCGGGCGTGCTGCCGCTGGCAAAGGAACTGGGGCTGGATAAAAAGGGCGGCTGCATCCTTTCTTACAACGGCGGCAAGATCATCGACTGCCGCACCGGCGAGACTTTGTACCAGAAACAGCTGGATGCCCAGTACGTACCCGAGCTGTGCGCCTTTGCCGCCGCACAGAACGTGACCATTATCACCTATAATAAAGAGGGCGTTGTCACCGAGCACCCGGACGACAAGTGGGCACTGCGCGAGTGCTTTACCTGCAAGCTGCCCATGACCGGCGTGGACGATCTGGCAAAGTATGTGGATTACCCCATCTGCAAAATGCTCATCACGCTGGACCCCGCCCGCCGGGACGAGGTGTGGGCCGCCGGCAAAAAGCAGTTTGACGGCCGCATCGACCTGTACCCCTCCAGCCCGTTCTTTATTGAAGCCGTGCCGCTGGGCGTTGCCAAGGACGGCAGCCTTGCCGCTCTTTTGGAGCACATGGGCCTTGGCCGCGAAAACCTGATGGCCTGCGGCGACGGCCTGAACGACCGATCCATGATCGAGTACGCCGGTGTGGGCGTGGCCATGCAGAACGCCGAAGAGCCGGTAAAGGCTGTGGCCGACTATGTGACTGCCGCCGACAACGACCACGACGGTGTGGCCGAGGCTGTGGAGAAGTTTATTTTATGACCCTCTCTGTCTTTGCTTCGCAAATCCACCTCTCCCGAAGGGCGAGGTTTCATCCATCTAATCGTAACGTATGATAAAAGCTCCCCCTGAGAGGAAAGACTTCCCCCGGCCGGGGGAAGATGTCGCGCAGCGACAAAAGGGGGAATCTGGCACGGCGCAAGCCGTGACTGAGAGGGTTTGATTCAAAAGAGAGGACAAACAAAATGCCGCGCAATCTGGTTTTATTTGATCTGGAATGGAATATCGGCTACCAGCCGTATACCTTTAATTACCATGGCGTGCAGCAGACCTTCCGGGGCGAGATCGTGGAGATCGGTGCCGTGAAGATCGACGAGGATGCCAACGTGCTGGACACCTTTTCCATCCATCTGCGGCCCCGCATCTTCCGCAAGCTGCAGCATCACATTGCCAAGGTCACCGGCCTGACGCAGGCCGATCTGGACAAGGGTGAGCCCATCGTGCAGGGCCTGCGCCGCTTTATGCAGTGGTGCGGCCCGGATGCCGAATTTGCCGAGTGGGGCATGGATGACGTACCGGTGCTCAAGCAGAACCTGTACCTGTGCAACATCGACGAATCAAAGCCCACCATCTGGTACGACCTGCAGCAGGTGTTCCTGCGGGAGCATCCCCGCAAAGAGGGCGAGGGCATGACGCTGGAAAGCGTCGTCACCCGCTTAGGGCTGCCCATGGAGCGGCAGTTCCACGATGCCCTTTCCGACACGCTGTACACCGCCGATGTCTGCCGGATGCTCGACCTGCGGGCCGGTCTTGCGGCCTACCCCACTGAGGAGGAATCCCTGCGGGCCAGCCTGTGCCCCACCCCCGGCGACTACCGGGATTTTGAGGTCTTCCGCGGCTATGTGGAGCAGTACACCTGGCGCACCGACCCCAAAATTTACACCATGAGCTGCCCGGAGTGCGGCGCACCGCTCAAGCCCGATGATGTATGGTTGAAAAAGGGCAGCAACAGCTGGTATACCCTGAGCCAGTGCCCCCACTGCGCCGGCAGCAGCAATGCCGCAGGCAAGGGTGTGTTCCAGCGCTACAAGCTGGCCCGCCGCGACGGCCTGCACTGGAGCTATGCCCGCTGTCTCCAGATCCCGGACGACGCTTCTCTTGCCCGGTGGGAAAAGCAGCGCACCGCCCAGCTGGAGCGCATGAAGGCCCGCGCAGAAAAGCAGGCTGCGGAGTAAAACAGCACCGGCAGCTTCGTAGTATCCCAAGGAGGCTGTGCACAGGGCAAAAAAAATGTCGCTTTGTGTTCATGCTTGTGTCATACAATATGGATATACTACGGATAGAGGAACCTGCGGATGGGAAAGCGCAGGCGGAAGGGATGGATGTGCACAATGAACTTTTGTCTGCGCCAGCTGGGAACGCTGGAGTTCTGGGAAACTCTGCTGGACAGTTTTGGCAACCTTGGCCCCATTGCCCCCATCATGCTGGCCATGGTGGAGTCGTTTTTTCCGCCGCTTCCGCTCATTGCCATTGTGGCGCTGAATGTAGCGGCTCACGGCGGCATTCTGGGTTTTCTGTACAGCTGGGCCGGTGTGGCGCTGGGTGGCAGCATCATGTTCCTGTTCTGGCGGCGGGTGGTCAAGTGCTTCTTCTGGAAGTTTGCCTCCCGCTCGCCCAAGCTGGAAAAGGCTCAGCAGTGGGTGAACCGCTTTGACACTTCGTCGCTGTTCATGCTCACACTGCTGCCCTTCGCGCCAAGCTCCTTTATGCATCTGGCCTTTGGCATCTCGGACTTTGACGAAAAGCGCTATCTCATTACCATGCTGCTGGGCAAGGGCTTGATGATTGCCATGATGGCAGTGTTTGGGCAGTCGCTGGTCAGTTCCATGAAGAACCCGTTGTATCTGGTGCTGGCCGTTCTGCTGTGGGGCGGGATGTACTGGGTGAGCAAACAGTTCTGCAAAAAACACAATCTGGAATAATAATTTAGAATGCCCTCCGCTTCGCTCTGGGCATAAACAGCGGAAAAATATTTTTATAATAGGGCAACAGCAGACAGCCTGCAGGCTGTCTGCTGTTGCATTTTCACAGTAATGGCCCAAAAGGTACATCTGTTGCGCTTATTTCCTTCGGAAATGACCGCGCAACCGGAAAATATGCCGCTTGCAACTACGGCCCCTTCCGTGAAAAAGCAAACCAGCCAAGCCCGCAGGCTTGGCTGGTTTGCAATATAAAAAATAATATTTCATTATTTTATGCCCAGAGCAAAGCGGAGGGCATTTAAAATCATTCCCTTCCCCTTGACATTCACTTTGACTGCTGTATAATATGTATGCTATCAAACAGTTTTATTTGAAACTGTTCAATGCCAAAACAACCATGAAGGACAAAACCATGATGTGTGACGAAACCAAAAACGAGTGCTGCAATCACGCCGATCCCCCTTGGGAAGGCCCACAGGTCATCCCGGCGCAGATCCGCCGGGTGGACAACCTGATCTTCCGCAAGATCAACCAGTTTGCCCGCGAAAATGACGTGGAGCAGGCCACCCCCATGCACGGGTGGATCATTGGGTATCTCTACCGCCACCGGGACACCCCCGTGTTCCAGCGGGACATTGAGCGGGAGTTCTCTATCACCCGCTCCACCGTGACCAACATCCTGCAGTTGATGGAGCGCAAGGGGTATATCGAGCGGCGCAGCGTGCCGCAGGATGCCCGGCTCAAGCAGCTGGTGCTCACCGAAGAGGGCATCTGCTTCCACGAAAAGACGATGCTCTGCTTCCACCAGACCGACGACTATGTGGCTGGGCTGCTGACAGCGGAGGAAAATACCGAGCTGCTGCGGCTGCTGAACAAGCTGCGGGATGCACTGAAATGAACCCTCTCAAGCTCGCCTTGCTCGCCAGCTCCCCCGAAGGGGGAGCTATGTGCACCATAATACAAAGGGTGATGCGTCCAATTCAAAGCAGGTCGTATCGTTCAGAGCAAGAAAAGCTCCCCCCCCCTTTCGGGGGAGCTGGCAAAGCTGACAGGCTTTGACTGAGAGGGTTTGTCAACTTGCCTAAAATCGGCTTGCTAAATTAGTAATTATGAACATTTTTTGAAACGTCTTGACAATTAAAATGTTTTGTATAAAATTGTTCTGTACCAAACAAATAAAAAGTAACAGGAGGTAACTCAGATGATCAAAAAGTTAGTGTCACATCTGGGCGAGTATAAACGCGCCGCAGTCCTGACACCGCTCTTTGCCGCTCTGGAAGCCGTGATGGATGTGCTTTTGCCCACCATCATGGCCTTTATCATCGATCAGGGCATTGAAAAGGGCGATATGAACGCCATCCTCAAGTACGGCCTGCTCACCTTTCTGGTGGCTGTGGTCGCGCTGGCGCTGGGCGTTCTGGCCGGCAAATACGCCGCCGAGGCATCCACCGGCTTTGCCGGAAATCTGCGCGATGCCATGTATGAGAACATCCAGCATTATTCTTTTTCCAACATTGATAAGTTCTCCACCGCAGGCCTTGTCACCCGTATGACCACCGACGTGACCAACGTGCAGAACGCCTTCCAGATGATCGAGCGCATGTGCGTGCGCGCCCCGGTGCATCTGGTGTTCGCTTTGTTCATGGCCGTGATGATCGGCGGCCCGCTGTCGCTGATCTTCGTGGTGGCTGTGGTCTTTCTGGTGGCGGTGCTGGCAGGCATCATGGTGCCCACCTTCCACATCTTTGACCGGGTGTTCAAAAACTACGATGCCCTGAACGCTTCCGTGCAGGAAAACGTCTCCGCCATCCGCGTAGTGAAGAGCTTCGTGCGCGAGGGCTTTGAGAACGAGAAGTACACCAAAGCCTGCCAGAGCCTGTACGACCAGTTTGTGAACGCTGAGAGCCGCCTGAGCTTCAATAACCCTGCCATGCTCACCGCCGTTTACGGCTGCAACATCGCCCTGAGCTGGCTGGGTGCCAAGTACGTTCTGCATGGTGCCATCACCACCGGCCAGCTGAACGCTCTGTTCGGCTACATCATGAACATCCTCATGGCCCTGATGATGCTGAGCATGGCCTTTGTCATGATCTCCATGTCTGCCGCTTCTGCAAAGCGTATTGTGGAAGTGCTGGACGAGACCACCGACCTGCCCCCCGCAAAGCAGCCGGTGCAGCAGGTGAAGGACGGCGGCATCGAGTTCAAACATGTCACCTTCAAGTATAAGCACGGCAGCGGTCAGCCGGTGCTGAATGATATCACCTTCAGCATCAAGCCCGGTGAGACCTTAGGTATCATCGGCGGCACTGGCAGCGCAAAATCCAGCCTTGTGCAGCTGATCCCCCGCCTGTATGATGCCGAGACCGGCACCGTGAAGGTGGGCGGCGTGGATGTGCGCGACTACAACCTCGACGTACTGCGCCGCGAGGTGTCCATGGTGCTGCAGAAGAACGTGCTGTTCAGCGGCACCATTCTCGATAACCTGCGCTGGGGCGACGAGAACGCCAGCGAGGAAGAGTGCATCCGTGTGGCAAAGCTGGCCTGCGCTGATGAGTTCATCGAGCGCTTCCCGGACAAATACAATACATGGATCGAGCAGGGCGGTTCAACGTGTCTGGCGGCCAGAAGCAGCGCCTGACCCATCGCCCCGCGCCCTGCTGCGCAAGCCCAAGGTTCTGATTCTGGACGACTCCACCAGCGCCGTGGATACCGCTACTGATGCCAAGATCCGCAAGGCATTCCGGAGGAGATTCCCGGCACCACCAAGATCATCATTGCACAGCGCATTTCCTCGGTGCAGGACGCTGACCGCATCCTTGTGCTGGATAACGGTAAGATCGATGGTCTGGGCACCCACGAAGAGCTGCTCAAGACCAACGCCATCTATCAGGAAGTTTACAACAGCCAGACCCAGGGCGGCGGCGACTTTGACAAACAGGGAGGTGAACAGTAATGGCTCAGGCAAAAGAAGTTCGCGGCCCCGGCCCCCGCATGGGCGGCCCCCGGCCCAAAGTGGAAAAACCCGGGCAAGCTGCTGAAGCGCATCATGGATGAGGTATTCCGGCACTATCTGCCCCATTGCATCCTTGTACTTGTCTGCATCGTGGTCAGCGCGCTGGCAAACGTTCAGGCCAGTCTGTTCTTAAAGACCCTGATGGACGATTACATCGTACCCATGACCCAGCAGCAGGACCCCGATTTTGCCCCGCTGGCAGCAGCTCTGCTGCGGGTAGGCATCATCTACGTCATTGGCATTCTGGCCGCATGGCTCAACGCCCGCATCATGGTCAACGTGACGCAGGGCACCCTGCGCAACCTGCGCACCCAGCTGTTCACCCACATGGAGAGCCTGCCCATCAAGTATTTTGACCAGCATCCCCACGGCGACATCATGTCCGTGTACACCAACGATGTGGATACCCTGCGCCAGATGCTCAGCCAGAGCATCCCGCAGCTAGTGTCCAGCGCCATTACCATTGTTTCGGTGTTCTTCAGCATGTGCATGCTCAGCTGGCAGCTGACGATCGTTACCATGCTGATGGTGGCGCTGATGATGTTCTGCTCCAAAAAGATCACCCAGCAGTCCGGCAAATACTTCATCCAGCAGCAGCGGGATCTGGGCAAGTTGAACGGCTACATCGAAGAGATGATGGAGGGCCAGAAGGTCGTCAAGGTGTTCACCCACGAACAGAAGGCGCTGGACGGTTTCCGCCAGCTGAACGACCAGCTGAAGGACAGCGCCAACAAAGCCAACAGCTTTGCCAACATCATGATGCCGGTCAACGCCCAGCTGGGCAACATCAGCTATGCCGTCTGCGCGCTGGCAGGCGCAGCCATGGCCGTGAGCGGCATGGGCGGCACGACCCTTGGCACGGTGGTGGCTTTCCTGAGCCTGAACAAGGGCTTCAACATGCCCATCAGTCAGGTGTCCATGCAGGCCAACAGCATCATCATGGCTCTGGCCGGTGCCGAGCGTATCTTCAAGATGATGGACGAAGAGAGCGAGACCGACGAGGGCTATGTCACGCTGGTCAACGCCAAGTATGACCGCGACGATAACCTTGTGGAAGCCACCGAGCGCACCGGCATCTGGGCATGGAAGCACCCGCACCACGACGGCACTACCACCTACCACAAGCTGGAAGGCAGCATCACCTTTACCGATGTAGACTTTGGCTATGTGCCGGAAAAAACCGTCCTGCACGATATCAATCTGTATGGCCGTCCGGGCCAGAAGATCGCCTTTGTCGGCTCTACCGGTGCCGGTAAGACCACCATCACCAACCTCATCAACCGGTTCTACGACATTCAGGACGGCAAGATCCGCTACGACGGCATCAACATCCACAAGATCAAAAAGGCCGATCTGCGCCGTTCTCTGGGCATCGTGCTGCAGGACACCCATCTGTTCACCGGCACGGTGATGGAGAACATCCGCTACGGCCGGCTGGATGCCACCGATGAAGAGTGCATCGCCGCCGCCCGCCTTGCCAACGCGGATGGCTTCATCAAGCGCCTGCCGGAAGGCTACAACACCATGCTCACCGGCGATGGTGCCAACCTCTCGCAGGGCCAGCGCCAGCTGCTGGCCATCGCCCGCGCCGCCGTGGCAGATCCCCCGGTGCTGATCCTGGACGAGGCCACCTCCTCCATCGATACCCGCACCGAAGCGCTGGTGCAGCGCGGCATGGACGGCTTGATGTACGGCCGCACCAGCTTTGTCATTGCGCACCGCCTGTCCACCGTCCGCAATGCAGACTGCATCGTGGTGCTGGAGCAGGGCCGCATCATCGAGCGCGGCAGCCACGACGAGCTGATCGCCAAGAAGGGCAAGTATTACCAGCTGTACACCGGCAATCTGGCCGAGGACTAAGCGTTTTTCTACCTTCTCAAAAGAGCCGCCGCACCGGCACACCGCCGTGCGGCGGCTCCTTTTCTCTTCTCCGCTCTGGACAATCACCCCCTGTTCGCGGTATACTGAACCTTGAATGAATTGCAGGAAAACGAGGTCAGAACATGGCATATCCGGAAAACGCCCTTACATTGGACATCCTGCCGCTTTCGGCAGACACAGCCCGGCTGGTGCGGGTGTACGGCACAGAGCCGTGTATCGCGCTGCCCGGCACCCTGCCAGCACCGGAGGGCGGCAGCTTTGCTGTTACCGAACTGGGCGACTACTGCTTTTCCGAAAAGCCGCGCAGCCTGCCTGCGGCAGACAAGACCTGCCGCTACACGGTGGAGCCGGACGGCACGGTGCAGCTGACCCGGGCCTTTGGGCAGACGGTGGGCGGCACCTGCCGCCGGTACGACTTCGACTTTGACGCGCCCGCTGCCGGTTTGGATGCAGACGACCTGCACCCGGTGTGTGGGAACTTTCTCGAAGAGCTGACCCTACCGGACAGCTTACAGGTCGTCGGCAGCTGCGCATTCTACAACTGCCGCAGCCTGCGCCTGCTCACGGTGGGCAGCGGCAGCCTGACCGTAGGCAGCGATGTGTTTTTGAACTGCTTCGCGCTGGAGACCATCCGGGTGCAGGCAGGCCCTGAAGAACCTACCGGCCTGTTTGCCCTTGTGAACAACATCACCGAGGCCGTGCGGGCTGAGTTTTGCCCTGCCGGTGCCGCCGCGCCGCTGGCGGCGCTGTGGTATCCCGCCTACTGGGAGGACATCGAGGAGACCCCCGCCCACATCCTTCTGCACACCTTTTCCGGCCAAGGATACCATTACCGGCAGTGTTTTTTAGTAGAACAAATTCCTCCCCGCAGAATACGACGCGATCTTCCCGCAGGGCCACGATGCCGACGATGCCAATGTGATGGCAATGCTCTGCTTTGACCGGCTGCGGTATCCGTGGCAGCTGACCGAAGCCGCCGCCGGGCACTACCGGGCATTTCTGGCAGCCAACACCGACCGGGTGCTGGCCCGCCTGCTGAAGGCGCAGGACAATGATGCCGTGCGTGCACTCATTGCGCTGGATGTGCTGGACAAAGACGGCTTTGCCGAAGCTTCAGCCCTTGCCGCCAAGGCCGGGAACGCCGCTGCCGCCGCTCTGCTGGCGGATGCGGAGCACAAAAAGTATGTTCCTCAGCCCAAAAAGCAGCGGTACGATTTTGATTTTTAAACAGCAGAAAACTCCTTCCGCCGCACTTCGTGCGCCAGCTCCCTCTAAGGGGGAGCCTTTGGCAGTAAGGGTAAGCTTCCGGTTTCGCCAGAGGCCCCATCCCTGAGAGGGCTGGCATCGCGCAGCAATGACTGGGGGAGTTTGCAGCGAAGCTGAGAGGGTTCTAAGTGAGGTGACACTTTTGCCCCAAACGATCCAAAAAGAAAAATTTTTTGACCCGCGCAAGCCGTTCCAGTCCCAGCGGCCGGAGACCCACGAGGAGTGGCAGGCACGCATGGGCGGCGAGGTGCTGGCGGTGGTGCGCAGCGGGCTGTATCTGGACTTCCGCTTTCTGGATATGGCGCTCAGTGCCTTGTCCCCCGCCCGGACGAGCGCTGCCGGGTGCTGGCTACGGATGGTCAGGTCCTGTTTTATCAGCCCAGCCACCTGCTGCGGCTCTATCAGGACAACCCAAAATATCTCAACCGGTTGTATCTGCACACCATATTCCACTGCGTATTCCGGCATTTGTGGCTGAAAGGCCGCCGGGAGCCGCAGCTGTGGAGCCTTGCCTGTGATATCGCAGTGGAAAACGTTATCGACAGCCTGAACCGCACCAGCGTCAAGCGCCCGCTGACCTATGTGCGCCAGAACGCCTACCAGCAGATCACCGCCGAGGAAACCGTGGTGGCAGCCGCGCCGGTGTATCGGTGGCTCACCCGGCAGACCCCCGGTGTGCTGCGCCAGCTGGAGCGGGAGTTCGTGACCGACGACCACCGCCTGTGGCCGAAGGATGCGCCTGACCAGCCCCAGCAGATGCCCACGCCGCTGCCCCAGAAAACGTGGCAGAAGATCGGGGAGCGGATGCAGACAGAGCTGGACCTGCGGGATAAGGAAGCCGGGGACGGTGCCGATGCCCTGAAGCAGCAGGTAAAAGCCGCCAACCGCAGCCGCCGCAGCTACCGGGATTTTCTGCGCCGGTTCTGCGTGCTGCGGGAGGAAGTAAAGCTGGACCCGGACGAGTTCGACCTGAACTTCTACACCTACGGCCTTTCGGTGTACGGAAACCTGCCCCTCATCGAGCCTCTGGAAAGCCGGGAGAGCAAAAAGATCGAGGAGCTGGCCCTTGTCATCGACACCAGCTACTCCACCTCCGGTGAACTGGTGCGGGCGTTCCTTGCGGAGACCTACACTCTGCTGAAAGGACAGGAGAACTTTTTCCACCGGATGAACCTGCACCTGATCCAGGCCGATAACGCCATCCGGCAGGATATCCTGATCCACAATGAGGACGAGCTGATCCACGCCATGAACCACTTTGAGCTGCGGGGCGGCGGCGGAACGGACTTCCGCCCGGCCTTTGAATACGTGAACCAGCTGTGCGCCGAGAAAAAGTTCTCGAACCTGCGGGGCCTTTTGTACTTCACCGACGGCATGGGCACCTACCCCGCCAAGCGCCCGGCCTACGACACCGCCTTTCTGTTTTTGGGGGAGCGGTTCGACGATGCCAATGTACCGCCGTGGGCCATGAAGGTGGTTCTGGATGAAGAAGAATTTACCGGTGCAGCAGCCCGCCCGCAAAGCACCCTTGCCGACGCGCTGGCCGAAGAGGACGACCTGTACCGTGACCTGAACAATTCGTGAGGGAATTTGCTATGAATATCAAACGAGCCAAAGAAGAAATTGAACACACCGTAAAAGCCTACCTTGCCAAGGATGCTCTGGGCGAATACGCCATCCCGGCCATCCGGCAGCGTCCCATTCTGCTCATGGGGCCTCCGGGCATTGGCAAGACGCAGGTGATGGAGCAGGTAGCCCGGGAGTGCGGCGTGGCTCTGGTGGCCTACACCATCACCCACCACACCCGCCAGAGCGCCGTGGGCCTGCCCTTCATCCGCCAGCGCAACTACGGCGGCAAAGATGTCTCCGTGACCGAATACACCATGAGCGAGATCATTGCCAGCATCTATGCCAAGATGGAGGCCACCGGCCTCTCCGAGGGCATTCTGTTCATCGACGAGATCAACTGTGTGTCGGAAACGCTGGCCCCCACCATGCTGCAATTTTTGCAATGCAAGACCTTTGGCAATCAGGCCGTGCCTGCGGGCTGGGTGATCGTGGCGGCAGGCAACCCACCGGAATATAACAAATCTGTGCGCGACTTTGATATCGTTACGCTGGACCGCGTGCGCCGCATGGACATTGAGCCGGACCTGCCCGTGTGGAAAGACTATGCCCGCGCTGCCCACATCCACAGCGCCATTTTGAGCTATCTGGAGCTGCACCCGCAGAACTTCTACCAGATCAACGCCGATGTGGACGGCACCCAGTTCGTGACCGCCCGCGGCTGGGAGGATCTTTCCAATCTGCTGGATACCTACGAAACACTGGGTCTGCAGGCTGATGAAGACCTGATCCGCGAGTACATCCAGCACCCGAAGATCGCAGAGGACTTCTCCGCCTACCTCGACCTTTACTATAAGTACCGCGACGACTACGGCGTAGAGGAGATCTTGGCCGGACAGGCAAAGCCCGCCGTGTTCGCACGGCTGCTGCAGGCCCCCTTCGACGAGCGGCTTTCGCTGGTCAGCCTGATCCTTGCAGGCCTCGGCACCCGGTTCACGGCCTCCCGTCAGGCAGATGCAGTGGCCGACAGCTGCTATGCCTTTCTGCGGGAGACCAAAAAAGCCCTTGCCACCGTTCCGGAGGATATCCCGGACGGCTCGGCAGAAATGTTCCACCAGCAGATCATGGATTACGACACCGAAACACAGCAAAAGCGTGCCGCCGGGCTGCTGAGCAAAGATGCTCTGACCACCCGCCTGCAGGTGCTGGCCGTGCTGCGCGGCTGGGAGGGCGAACTGCGCCGTGCCAACGCCGCCGGTACACAGGAAGCCTTCGACCTGCTGCGCGGGCAGTTCCAGTCCCTTGCCGATGAGCGCGAAAAGGCCCAGCAGACCGCCAGCGCCGCGCTGGAAGCCGCTTTCGACTTTATGGAACAGGCCTTTGCCGAAAGCCAGGAGATGGTGGTGTTCGTCACCGAGCTGACGGTGGACCCGGTGTCCCACGCCTTCCTCACCGAGAACGGCTGCGAGCGCTACTTCAAGTACAACAAAGACCTGCTGCTGGACCACCGCAAAGCTGCTTTGCAGCAGGAGCTTTCAGCGGAACAGCGCCGTCATGGCGGGGTGTGAGCCATGCTGGAAAATATTCTGTTCAGCATGAACAGCACCATGCCGCTGTTCTTTATCATGCTGCTGGGCTATGTGCTGCACCGCACCGGTTTTCTGAGCGATGCGTTTGTGGCCGGGGCCAACAAGTTCGTGTTTTATGTGGCACTGCCGGTGCAGCTGTTCCGCGACCTTGGCAAAAACGATGTCCGCGCCACCTTCGATGGCCGGTATGTGCTGTTCTGCTTTGCGGTCACACTGGCGTGCATCCTTGTGATCTGGGCGCTGGCAAAGCTGTTTTTAAAGGGCACCGGCCTTGTGGGCGAGTTCGTTCAGGTGTGTTACCGCTCGTCGGCTGCCATCCTCGGCTCGGCTTTTCTGCAGAGCATCTACGGCGATGCCAGCATGTCCAGCCTGATGATCCTTGGCAGTGTGCCGCTGTATAACATCATGGCAGTGGTCATTTTGATGCTGGAAGCGCCCACTGCGCAGGCTCAGACCGGCAATATGGCTGAAAAGCTCAAAAAGAGTGTGAAAGGCATCCTGACGAATCCCATCCTTCTGGGCATTGCAGCGGGCTTTGCGTGGAGCATGCTGCACATTTCCATGCCTGCCATGCTGGATAAGGCCCTTTCCAATGTGGCCGGCCTGACCAGCCCTCTGGCCCTGCTTGCCATTGGTGCAGGCTTCAAGGGCCAAAAAGCTCTGGGATACCTCAAGCCTACCGCTGTGGCTACTGTGGTCAAGCTGATGGTGCTGCCTGCGCTGTTCCTGCCGCTGGCTGTGCGCTTTGGCTTTACCGACGAAAAGCTGGTGGCCCTGCTGGTGATGCTGGGCAGCATCACCACCCCGGCGTGCTACGTTATGGCAAAGCAGATGGGCCACGAAGGTGTGCTTACCGGCAGCGTGTGCGTTACCACCACCCTGTTCAGTGCATTCAGCCTGACCTTCTGGCTGTTCGTGCTGCGGAGCCTCGGATATATTTTATAACATCTTTTGCATAGCACAACAGCGGACAGCCTGCAGGCTGTCCGCTGTTTGCTTTTCAGATGTTGCTTGGGGAATCAGGCCGCACCGAAGGGATGCAGCTTCTGCCCTTTATTCTGTCATTTCCAGTTCAGAGATCCATTCCCGCACGCGGTCCGGGCGGTTTGTGACGATGGCATCCGGCTGCAGGAGCCAAAGGTCTTTCACGGCCTGTTCCCCGTCCACCGTCCAGTATGCCGCCTTGATGCCCAGATCATGCAGCTTCTGCACCATGCTGGGCTGCTGGTAAGCGGTGTGATATTCACAGCTCACCCAGTCCGGCTTGAAGTCCAGCGTCTGCACATACTTTACCGGGTCCCGCTGTTCCAGCAGGCGCTGGGCTACCTCTACCAGACTCTTGCCCGGAAAGTTCGCCTGCAGCATACTGATCTGGTTGCCCATCCAGCGCAGGGCCCAGCTGCAGTTTTCGTCATCCACATTTTCCACCGACAGCGGCGGCAGCTGTGGAAAATCATCCTCTTCCAGCCCGTTCTGCAGGCCAAGCATTTCCCATGTGCTAGTGGGCAGCGCCATGGTCTCCAACGCACCGTAGACCAGCACGCCCACCTTCAGCTCCGGCATCAGCTGCTTTGCCTGCCGCAGCAGGTCGTGGTTGAACGAGATCACCACCAGCCGGTCGGTAATGTTTGCTGCACGCACCTCCTCGATCACGCGGGGGACAAAATCCGGGTCGTCATCGATGGTGGCCTTCATTTCCAGCTGAACGATGGTACCTTCCATTTCCCTGCACAGAGCCAGTGCCTCCTGCAGGGTAGCGATCCTCTCGTTCCGATAGTTCACATCCTTCCAGCTGCCAAAGTCCAGCGCCTTCAGCTCGCCCTCGGTCATGTCGTAGATCTGGCCACGCATATCGGTGTGCCAGTCAATGACAAAATCGTGGTGGATCACCAGCTTTTTATCGCTGGTCTGCTGTACGTCCATTTCCACGCCGTCCGCGCCGATCTCCATCGCCTTGCGGAACGCAGAAAGGGTATTTTCCGGCGCAAGATAGGACGCGCCGCGGTGTGCAATGATCTCAGGTGTCATAAATTCCAATTCTTTCTCACAAATTTATTTTTTCGCAAATTTCAGGCAAGGTCGGTGCCGTTTGAAGCAATGACCTTTTTGTACCAGTAGAAGCTGTCCTTGCGGCTGCGGGCCAGTGTGCCGTTGCCGTCGTTGTCCTTATCCACATAGATAAAGCCGTAGCGCTTTTTCATCTCACCGGTGGATGCGCTCACAAGGTCGATAGGGCCCCATGTGGTGTAGCCCATCAGCGGCAGGCCGTCCTCGTTGACGGCCTTTTCCATCTGCTCGATGTGGGCGCGCAGATAATCGATGCGGTAGCTGTCGTGGATGGAGCCGTCCGCTTCCACGGTATCCACCGCACCAAGGCCGTTCTCCACAATGAACATGGGCTTTTCGTACCGGTCGTAGATGGTGTTCAGGGTCACGCGCAGGCCCACCGGGTCGATGGCCCAGCCCCACTCGCTAGCCTTGAGGTACGGGTTCTTCACGGCTTCCAGCACCGCATTGCCGTCGGCCTTTTCTTCTGCCAGGATCTCCTGATCCGTGGTGATGCAGCGGCTGGAATAGTAGCTGAAGGAGACAAAATCCACGGTGCCTTCTTTCAGAACCTGCTCATCGCCCGGCTCGGTGTGTAGGGTGATGCCGGCCTTCTCCATCCGCTTTTTTGCCCACACCGGGTAGGCTCCCCGGGCCTGCACATCGGTAAAGAAGTAGTTGTCGCGGTCCGCTTCCTGCGCGGCACGGATATCCTCCGGTGCACAGGTGCGCGGGTAATACTGGCCTGCCGCCAGCATACAGCCCACCATGGCATCGGGCATCTTTTCATGGGCCAGCTTGACCGCCTTTGCGCTGGCCACCAGCTCATGATGTGCCGCCTGATACTCCACCTGCTGCACATTCTCGCCCGGATAGAACACTAGCCCCGCGCCGGTAAAGGGCAGATGCAGCAGCATGTTGATCTCGTTGAAGGTGAGCCAGTATTTCACCTTCCCCTTGTAGCGGTCAAACAGCACTTCACAGTAGTGCACATAGGCATCCACCATGCGGCGGTCTTTCCAGCCGCCATACTTTTTTATGAGGGCAATGGGGGTATCGAAGTGGCAGATGGTCACAAGCGGTTCAATGCCGTATTTGTGGCACTCATCAAACACATCCTCATAGAACTTCAAGCCCTCTTCATTGGGCCGGACATCGTCGCCGTTCGGCAGGATGCGGGTCCATGCGATGGACAGCCGGAAGCACTTGAAGCCCATCTCGGCAAAGAGGGCGATGTCCTCTTTATAATGGTGATACAGGTCAATGGCTTCATGGCTGGGATAATAGTGCTTGTCGTCGCACTCCAGCATTTCCAGCCGACCCAGCGCCACCGGGAAGCGGTCCGGGCCAAACGGGGTCACATCCACGGTGGCAAGGCCCTTGCCGCCTGCTTGCCATGCGCCCTCGCACTGGTTGGCAGCGGTGGCACCGCCCCACAGAAAATCTTTGGGAAAACTGCCCATAAGTAAACCCTCCCTATTTTAATTTGTTGATTATAAGATACCGCACAATCGCCGGAATGTCCATGCCTACATTTTACAAAAAGGTGCTTCATTGTTGTGAAAGTACGACTTTTATCGTCAAATCGCCGAATTTTGATTCTATTTTTCGTACATTTTTCACGAGAAAAATGCAAAAACGGCCTGATTTTCCTTTCATTCTGTTTCTTTCAAACTGTTCGCAGACATGGTACAATAATCAGGTAAGATACACCGCCGCTTTTTCGGCATTGGAAAATGGAGTGTTTGATTATGACTGAGTTCAAGCCCATTAAAGAAGGCAAGGTTCGTGAGATCTATGATAACGGTGACAGCCTCATCATGGTTGCTACCGACCGCATTTCCGCGTTTGATGTCATCCTGAAAACAAGGTCACCAAAAAGGGCACCGTTCTGACCCAGATGAGCAAATTCTGGTTCGATTACACCCGCGATCTGCTGCCCAACCATATGCTGAGCGTGGACGTGAAGGATATGCCGGAGTTCTTCCAGCAGCCCCAGTTCGACGGCAACAGCATGATGTGCCGTAAGCTGACCATGCTGCCCATCGAGTGCATCGTGCGCGGCTACATCACCGGCAGCGGCTGGGCCAGCTACCAGAAGACCGGCAAGGTGTGCGGCATCCAGCTGCCCGAGGGCCTGAAGGAGTCCGACAAACTGCCCGAGCCTATCTACACTCCCTCCACCAAGGCCGAGATCGGCGACCACGACGAGAACATCTCCTACGAAAAGAGCATCGAGGTGCTGGAAAAGCAGTTCCCCGGCCACGGCGAGGAGTACGCCACCAAGCTGCGCGACTACACCATTGCCCTGTATAAGAAGTGTGCTGAATATGCGCTCTCCCGCGGCATCATCATTGCCGACACCAAGTTTGAGTTTGGTCTGGATGAGAACGGCAACGTGGTGCTGGGCGACGAGATGCTTACCCCGGATTCCTCCCGCTTCTGGCCGCTGGAAGGCTACGAGCCGGGCCACAGCCAGCCTTCCTTCGACAAGCAGTTCGTGCGCGACTGGCTCAAGGCCAATCCCGACAGCAACTACGACCTGCCTCAGGATGTCATTGACAAGACCATTGCCAAGTATCTGGAGGCCTACGAGCTGCTCACCGGCAAAAAGCTGTAAGATCGATCGTATAAACGTACAAAAAAATGCTTCCGTGCGGCGCACGGAAGCATTTTTGTTTCTACTCACTCAGCTCCGCGCTTTCCTCGGAAAAGACTTCGGACTCTGCCGTTTCTTCGTTTTCTTCTATCCAGCAGGTACTGCACCTCGGTCTGCTTTGCCATCTGCTCTGCTGTCCAGTCCAGCTGTGCGATGCCTTCCAGTTCCAGCGTGTACTGCTCCACATTCTGCAGGCTGCCGGAGGCAAGACTCTGGCCCGGGTCGTTCTCCGGCGACCATGTAATGCGCAGCTCATCCGGCTGTGCGCTGCACTGCTGCACGGCATCGGTCACGCTGCGGCAGTCCTGCGCAAAGGCCTGTACGCTGTCATAGCCGCCAAACAGCTCCACGGTCAGGCTCAGATAGCCGTTTCCGGCATTCACATCCCGCAGCGTTTTCGCCTCACTGCTGTACAGGTAGGCGTTTCCGCTGATATTCTTCACACGGATATCCGGGGCTGTTTGTTTGATCTTGTCATAGGCTTCTGTCGTATATTCCTGCCCCAGCTTCATGCTTGCCTGATTCCGCTCCGGGCCGAGTTCATCCCACACGACCGGCAGCAGCGACAGACAGAAGCATCCGCCCATGAGCACAAGGCAGATCAGCACCGACCAGAAATCGTATTTCCAGCGGCCCGGGCGGGCGGCAAAAAAGAGCACCTCGCCGCCCAGCAGGATCAGCCCTGCCGCTGGGGCGATCTTGAGCGTCAGCTTCCAGTCAAAGCCCGGCACGAAATAGGCAAACAGAAAGAAGATGCCCGCTGCGATCAGGCATACGCCCAGCGTGAAGCTGCCCACCCGGCGCAGCGGCTGCGGTTTTGCAGTCTGCGGTGCTTCACCGGTCAGCGGCGCATCATTTCTCGTCTCGTCCATCGTCGGCATCCTCCGTCTCATCGTCCGGGGTCACGGGCTTGCCCAGCAGAGCCGAGAGCTTGGGCATGGCAAAGCCCTTTGCTTTCGGCTCCGCCTGCGCATCCTGTGCAGTATACTCGGTAAAATCTTCATCTTCGGCATCGTTCTGCGGCTTCTGCTTTCTGCCCTTGGGGCCGCGCACCAGCCATGCACCGCAGATGATCAGGGCCACGCACACCACCACCTCCGGCAGCTGATCCATCATCAGGTAAAGTGCGCGGAAGAAAGGGCGGCTCTGGCCCCAGCGCCACACGATATCCCCCAGCGTGTTCATAAGGATGTTCTGGTAGGCCACCAGCGCGCCCAGCGCGATCAGGCCCCAACCCAGCAGCTTGTGGCTGTCCAGCATGAACTGTTCCATGCGCTGGTCGTGCCAGTTGATGTGCACCAGATAATCGTCCTGCGGGGCGGTGCCTGCGCCGATCTGCGCCCGGAGATTGAAGGTGTCAAAGAAGCTGTACATCCACACAATGGGCATGGCTACATACAAAACTCCCAGCAGAGTTCCCGCACCAAAGGCCACGCAGAACATCGTAATGAGCGAAAGGCCGCGCTTCATGTAGCCCTGATACATCTGGCCTGCGCCCGGGCAAAAGGCGAAGAGGAAGGTCAGGATTCCGTTTTTCATCATAATCGATCTC
>ENA-OQJC01000006-OQJC01000006.1-human-gut-metagenome-genome-assembly--contig:-NODE-6-length-48471-cov-3.602205_pt1 | contig 48471 bp, 51 predicted proteins | sample MGYA00242600_ERZ504766 | MGnify/ENA primary metagenome ERZ504766 (study PRJEB26092, sample SAMD00036364) | human gut metagenome | host: Homo sapiens | study: EMG produced TPA metagenomics assembly of the...
CAAGCACACGCTGCCATACCGGTGCCTCATTCAAAGGGATGCCGGTGCGCTGCTCCGGCGGGACAGGGTTTTCGTCCTCTGCTTCCTGTTTGTCGCGGGCCGCTTCGGCCTGCTGGCTCTCGGGGCTTTCCTCGCCCTCCAGCGCCACATAGCCGCCTACCGGCAATGCACGCAGGCTGTACTGGGTGCCCTTGTAAATTTTCTTCCACAAAGCCGGCCCCATGCCGATGGAAAACTCGTTGACCTGAATGCCGCAGAGCTTTGCCACGGTAAAGTGCCCGAATTCATGAATGGCGATCACAGCGCCGAACACGATCAGTGCGGCGATCAGGGTGATAAAAATTGACATTGCGTCTCCTAAAGATCAAAGATGTGCGCGCACGAACTCTCGTGCCATGCGGTCGCACTCGTACACATCGCTGAGGGTATACTCGCCGCCAAAGCTGTCGCTGTCCACGACTGCTTCCACCAGACGGCCAATATCGAGGAAGCCAATTTTGTCCTCAAGGAAGAGCTTAACAGCTTCCTCATTGGCACCGTTGGCGGCACAGGGGCCGAGACCGCCCTTTTTGATGGCCTTTTTGCAGGCGGCAAGGCAGCGGAAGGTCTCGTCGTCTGCCACATCGAAGGTGAGCACCTTGAGTGCAGCAAAGTCCAGCTCCGGCACAACGCCGGGTACGCGCTTTGGGTAGGTGAGCGCATACTGGATGGGAATGCGCATATCCGGCACACCCAGCTGAGCAATGACCGAATTATCGCTGAACTGCACCGCCGAATGCACGATGCTCTGGCGCTGCACCACGATCTGGATCTTCTCCGGCGGCAGGCCGAACAGCCACACTGCCTCGATCAGCTCCAGACCCTTGTTCATCAGGGTGGCAGAGTCAATGGTGATCTTTGCGCCCATGTTCCAGTTGGGGTGCTTGAGGGCATCCGCCTTGGTCTTACCGCGCAGCTCCTCGGTCTTCATCCCGAAGAAGGGGCCGCCGGATGCCGTGAGCAGGATCTTGGTCAGGCTAGGGGCACTCTCCTTATCCTGCAGGCACTGGAAGATGGCCGAATGTTCACTGTCCACCGGCAGCAGCTTTACACCATGCTTTGCCACGGCCTGTGTGACCAGATGGCCGCCGGTGACAAGACTCTCCTTGTTGGCAAGGGCCAGATCATGCCCGCTTTCGATCGCGCACAGGCTGGCACCAAGGCCTGCAATGCCCACCACGCTGTTCAGCACCACATCGGTGCCGTCCAGTGCGGCCAGCTGCTTGAGCCCTTCCGGCCCTACCAGCAGCCGGGGCGCATCTGCACGACCGGAAAGCTCCGCATCCAGCCTGCGGGCCGCATCCGGGTCGGTCATGCAGACATAGCGCGGATGAAACTCTTCGATCTGCTGCAGGATCTTGTCTACATGGCTGTGGGCAGAAAGGCCGAACACCTCATAGCCCTGTGCACGGATCACATCCAGACTCTGGGTGCCGATGGAACCGGTAGAACCCAGCAGAGTGATTTTTTTCGACATCACACGTTCCCCCTTTTAATAGTAGAACACCGCCGTAATGACCATGGTCACAAAGGGCGCAATGAACATCACACTGTCAAAGCGGTCCAGAATGCCGCCGTGCCCCGGGAAGATGGTGCCGTAATCCTTGATGCCGCACTGGCGCTTGACCACGCTGGCAAACAGATCACCATAAATGCCCAACACCGCAGCCACGCAGCCCAGCAGCGCAATGATCACGTACATGGAAACGCCAATGTTGGAGCGGGTGAAGGCTTCCATCCGGTTTGCCGCCACTGAGTACACCAGTGTGATGATCACACCAAACACCATGGTGCCCAGAACACCGCCAATGGCACCTTCCACGGTCTTTTTGGGGCTGACCACCGGGCAGAGCTTGTGCTTGCCAAAGGCACGGCCTGCAAAGTAGGCACAGGTATCGCCGCCCCAGGCAAAGCAGAGGATGAGCAAGATAAAGAACACCGCATCGTAGCCGTACTGCTCCACCGGCAGCAGCTCCTTGAGCCGGATAAAGGAATAGAAGCAGAAGATCACGATACCGGAGAACATCAGCAGGCCGCTGGCCTTCTGATAGCTGATGGTGCCATTGCGCACCACCAGATAGATGGCGTAAAAGGTGACCAGCAGAAAGGACATCGGCATCACCAGCCGCCGCATGACCTGATAGTTGCTCGTCATGACCAGCAGTGTATACGGCACCAGAACCGCATACATCAGCCAGTCCTTCTTTTCAAAGCCGAGGGCACTGTAGATCTCGTGAACGGCGATCAGCGTAATGGCCGCGATGACCAGATTAAAGATCAGAGTGTTGAAGGTGAACATCACGCCGATCAGTACGATGATGCCCACGATCGCAGTAATAACACGTGTTTTCATAGATTGGATCTCCTTTTCACCGGTCGGGTGCCGCACCCCTCTGGATTAAGTTTGGCTCCGGCAAAGCCGCCGGGCCGTCCGGTCCCTGCACCGTGTGCAGGAGGTCTTGGGTTTTACAGTCCGCCAAACCGGCGGGAACGATGATTGAACTCCTCAATGGCAGCGTCCAGATCGCTGCGGGTGAAATCCGGCCACAGAACGTCCATTTCTACCAGCTCCGAGTAAGCTGCCTGCCAGAGCATGAAGTTAGACAGCCGCTTTTCTCCGCTGGGACGCAGGATAAAATCCGGGTCCTTCTGGCCAGCGGTATACATGGCATCGCTGAGCAGCTGTTCCGTGATCTCTTCGGGCTTTATCTCCCCTGCCGCCGCCTTTGCCGCCAGCTGCTGCGCCGCCCGCACGATCTCCGGGCGGCCGCCGTAGTTGATGGCAATGTTCAGGGTCATGCCGGTCTTGACCGAAGAATCTGCTTCCAGCTTGTTCATCAGCTGCTGCAGCTTTTCATCCAGCACCGTGCGGTCGCCCATGAACTTGATGCGGATATTGCGGTTCTTGTAGTCAAAGCCCTTCAGCAGATATTCGCCGAACAGCCGCATAATGGCGTTGACCTCTTCCAGCGGACGCTTCCAGTTCTCGGTGGAAAACGCATAGAAGTACACCGACGAAACGCCCAGCTCATCGCAGTAATCTGCGATATCGCTGAACACCTCTGCGCCTCTTTTGTGCCCGGCAGTGCGGGGCAGGCCGCGGTTCTTTGCCCAGCGGCCGTTGCCGTCCATGATGATGCCGATGGAAAGGCCCTCGGCAAATTCTTTAGGATGCGCCATTGTTTCCTCCCGGCAGCAACGCCGCCTTCAACAAAAGTGCCGCGCACTCTTCTTCAGCGCACGGCACCTCCAGTTTATTGCATCTGCGCAGATCAGACAGACATGATCTCCTTCTGCTTTTCTTCCACCGCAGCATCGATGTTCTTGATATACTTGTCGGTCAGCTTCTGGACATCCTCTTCCATGGTCTTCTGGCTGTCCTCGGTCAGCTCGCCGGCCTTCTTCATGGCCTTGGCCTTATCCATAGCCTCGCGGCGGATGTTGCGCACTGCCACCTTAGCCTCCTCGCCCAGCTTGGAAACTTCCTTTGCCAGCTGCTTGCGGCGCTCCTCGGTGGGAGCCGGGAAGTTCAGGCGGATGGTAGAGCCGTCATCAATGGGAGTGATGCCCACATCGCTGGCCATGATGGCCTTGCTGATGGGGCGCAGCAGAGTACGGTCCCACGGGGTAATGGTCAGGGTGCGTGCTTCGGCCACAGCCACGGATGCCACCTGCTGGATGGGAGTGGGGGCACCATAATAATCCACGCTGACCTTATCCAGCACAGCGGGATTTGCGCGGCCTGCGCGCACAGCGCCCAGTTCGCGGCCCAGATGTTCGACCGAGCTCTTCATCTTGTCTTCGTAAACCTTGGTGTTGCTGCTCATTGCGGTAGTCTCCTGTTCCTTTTTATCTTGGGGCTGCGCTGCAATGCGTCTGCCCTATAATGTATGTCGGCTGCAGGCGTTTCAGCCCTCGTAAACCAGTGTGCCCACATTCTCGCCCTGCACGGCACGGGCAATGTTGTCCGGGTCGGCCAGATCGAACACGAGGATGGGCAGCTTGTTGTCGCGGCACAGAGTGGCAGCAGTGCCATCCATAACAGCCAGCTGGTCTTCCAGCACCTTGGTAAAGGTGAGGGTATCATACTTCTTTGCGTCGGCGTACTTGTGGGGATCCTTATCGTAAACGCCATCCACCATAGTAGCCTTGAACATCACATCGGCGCTCACTTCCACAGCGCGCAGAGCGGTTGCCGTATCCGTGGAGAAGAACGGGTTGCCGGTGCCGCCGCCGAACACGGCGATCTTGCCCTCATCCATGGCGCGCAGGGCATCCTTGCGGGTAAAGGGCTGTGCCACCTGTGGCATGGTGATGGAGGTGAACACCTCGGTGGGGACACCCAGCTGTTCCAGCTTATCGGAAACAGCCAGTGCGTTCATCACGGTTGCCAGCATACCGATCTTATCGGCCAGTGTGCGCTCCATCTTGCCGCTGGAACGGCCGCGCCAGAAGTTGCCGCCGCCCACAACAATGCCGATCTGCACGCCGAGGTCGTGTGCTTTCTTCACGCCGCCGCAGATCGCGTCCATGGTGGGTTCATCAAAACCCATGCCCTTTTCGCCGCCCAGTGCTTCGCCGCTGATCTTCAGAAGGATACGCTGATATTTCAATGCCATAATCCAAACACCACCTGTTTTTATCTTCCGTCAGGGCATAGGCATACCCTGGCATTTTTACTATAGCTTATTTTACAATAAAACATCCATAAAGTAAACAGGAAATCTGCGCGGAAATCCGGAAGCTTTTATGAACGGCTGCGCAGACCGCGCAGCAGCTGCTTCATTCCGGGCGGAATGCGGCGGCTTTCCACCGCTTTCTGGATGGCTTTGTTGTGGGTCCACAGATCCAGCCGCTTTTCTGTGAGCCACGGCAGCGCGGCATCCGGCTGCTTTGCCAGTGCTGTGGCAAAATACCATGCCCGCATCATATTGATATAGTATTCCGTGCTGTGCACATCGGCCACCCATTCCAGATATTCCGGCCGGAATGCATCATCCAGATAATAGCGCATCAGCATCTCCATGCCATAGCGCACGGTGTACACCTCGCCCGAATCCAGCCAGCGGCGAATGGGCACCAGCAGTTCCTTCTTGTGCTTTGCAAACACTTTGGGGCAAAAGCAGTCACAGGTGGCCCAGTTGTTGATGTAGGGCAGGAACGCTTCCGTTTCAGCCAGCGCCCTGTCGTAGTCCCGGATAAGTTCGATCAGAAACGCGTGGAGGTTGTTCTCTTCGTAGTATCCATGCGGCAGGGCCTGTAAAAACACTTCTGCCTGCGCTGTGCCTGCGAGCTGTTTTGCCAACCTGCGCAGAGCCGGAACACGCACGCCGATCACCGTTTCCGGCGGCACGGTGGGCATCAACGCACTGTGAAAGGTGCGGTATGTTTCATCCCGCAGGGCAAACAGCTGCGTACGAATGATCTCTGCTTCCGGCTCCATCCTCTCTCCCTCCGTTCTTTTCTATTGTAGCAGAGCCGTATGGAAAAGCAAGGCCGTTCCGGCATTCTTTTCCGGTGCTTTAAGGAACATACAAAAATTGGGCTGGACATTTGTGCCGGAACATGCTATAATATCGTTCGTAAATGCGGGCATCGTACATCGGCTAGTATATCAGCCTTCCAAGCTGAGGAGGTGGGTTCGATTCCCATTGCCCGCTCCACGAAAAAGAGCCTAGATTCGTTGAAATCTAGGCTCTTTTCTTTTACCATAACACACTATTTAACACACTTTTGATTTTCAGTGTGTTATCAACCTGGCTTTACCTCGATATGCCAGCTCTGTTTTTCAGGCGGCAGCGGTGCACTCTCTTTGTCGTGGTTCCAATGCCGGTCAACGTCGCACAGCTCCAAAAAGCCATCTTTCAGGCGGTAACAGGCTTCTTCATCCGGGGCAGTATGGCAGCAGGGGCATTGAAAGCTCTCGTTTTCCTCGCTGTCTCTCCATAGCTGCCAGTCATAGACAACAAAAGTCTTTTTGCAGTTCGGGCAGGTCAGATGCATTTCCAGCATGATTTTACGCTCCTTCTCTCGGATTGAAAATAAGAATGGTCAAGGCATAGGCCGCTGCGTCTATCGTGTGGTTGTCACGATCTGGCACGCTGGGCAGGAAATTGCCGTCCTTGTCCGCGTCATACTCGTATTGTGAAAACTCGCGGTAAACGTTGGGCGTGCGCCTGGGGTCAACTACAAGCGTCCGCTTTTGCAGCCACTTGATGCGGTAGTTCACACAGCCGGGGCGCTTGGTGCAGGGCCGGGCCTGCAAGCCGTATGTACGCAAGTCCATGATGCTCTTGGGTTCGGCGCAGTCGCAATAAATAACCTGTTCCGGGGCTGTTTCTGCGCCTGTGATGGGGTTCTTTCTGGTTTCTCCCACATGGTCAAGGCTGTGCGTCCTGATCTCAGCGGCAAGGGCCTCATTCGACAGGCCGCGCTTGTAAATCTCATCCGCAAAGTAGATGGTTTCGGTGCTGCGGTCATAGTACAGCGCCACAACGGCAGCAGGGTCAGACGCAAAGCCAAAATACACAGCCCACATAGCGGTAACACTGCATTGCAAGCTCTTCGTCCGCGATCTCGCGCACTTCCAGCGTGGTGAATACCTCGCCGCCGCTGCCGGTGGGAATGCCCAGATACTCGTGATCGTACACTTTGGGATTCAGAGCTTGGATGCGCTGGGCTTCGTTCAGAAACACCTCTCCCAGCCATTCAGGCGGCACCTGGGTGTAATCCGTGTGCAGGGTCAATGCTTCCTCGTTGGGCTGCTGGATGAACTTATTTGCCCAGTTATTCAGGGACACAGGCGGGTTGAAGCTGCGGAACACCACAGGCTTACCGCCACGGCCCACGGACTGCATCACGCTGCGGACAAAATTTTCTCCGGGCAGCTCGGAAAATTCCTCGAACCACACCCACCGGAAAAAGCCCTTTGCAGGCTTGATAGACTTGATCTTGCTGTTATCGTCCAGCCCTCGGAAGATGATCTGTGCGCCGGTAGGAAGGTAGGTGCAGCGCATAGGGGACACGGTGCAGGCCCACAGGTCAGACACGCCCAGCGCGTCAATAGCCCATTGGATTTGTGCAAACACAGATTCCCTCAAGGTGCTGCCCCACCGCCTGAACACCACAGCAGAGCCGGTGCCGGTGGGGTCTTTCTGGATGCCGTCCACGATCTCCAACGACACAAAGGACGATTTGCAGGAGCCGCGTCCACCGGGAAGATTGTAGTAGGTGTGTGCATCGGCGGCTATATCCTCATGGATAGCATGGTATACAGCCGCTTCGTGCTCGGTGGGGTCGATGCCCTGCACGCGCTCAAACGTGGCAGCTCTGGCCGCTTTCCGGGCCTGTAGTGCCCGGATGCGCTTTTCCAGTCGGTCAAGCTCCATTCGCTTCCACCTCGTCAAGCAGCTTTTCCAGCTCTGCCAGCTTCTTCTGCTGTTCGTCAATGCGGATGCAGTTTAGAACGCTGTTGCAGCAATTTGTGATAGCTGTTGCCCGCTGCGGGTCGATCTGGTTATTCAGCAGCATATTTGCGATCTTGGACAGCGTGCGGCGTACCTCTGCGGGAGTTGAAAGTTTGATCTTCAAATATACTCACCTCGATACAAAAAGGGCGCACAGGTTGCCCCATGCGCCCAGATGATGCCATATCAGGCGATTGCCTGATAATAGATAGCCTTTGCCTTGTTTTCCAGAACAAACGCGTCGTAGTAAATACGGCCCTCTACCAGACTGCCGGACAGGAAAGGCGGGTCAAGGTGAATCTTGTACTCTGCCAGCTTGACCGGGGCCACGGTAGCCACGGGATGCGCGATCATGAAGCCGAACTTCTCGGGCAGGCGGTTGGACGCGATCTTGACCACGTTCAGGCCGTCCAGCTGGGCGATAACGCCCTTTTTGCGCAGTTCTGCGCCGATGTCCTGATTGTCAAAGGTGGCCTTGGACTGCTTCAGGAGCGTGTATGCGGTGGGGGTCAGAATAAGCACGCGGCCAGATGCGGGCACTTCTGCATCATCCATCTGGGCATTTGCCGTGATGATCTCGGTATAGATGTTTTCAGCGGTCAGGGCTGCGGCTTCCGGCTTAATGCCTGCATTTGCTGCCATCACGTTGTAAACATAGGAGTCGATCTCCGGGAACACCTTCTCACGCTGCTGGCGTGCCAGAGCGCTGGCGGCTGCAACCTGCATCTTGGTTTCGTCCGTGTCCATCTTGTCCACCTCGAACGTGAAAGAACGATCTTTGTTGATCGTGAATGTCTCGGTGGTGGCCTGCAGGGTGCTGATCGTGCCATACTGGGACTTGTTGCCGTCCAGAATGGGGCCGTTGCGGTTGAAGTCCTCCATATCGGTGGTTTTGACCTTATACAGCTTGATGGTCTTTGCACCGTCAAAGCTGAAATCCTTGTTGGTTACAAGGCTGGTCTTGCTCTCGGAGTAAAACTGTTCGTCTGTATATGCCTGGAACTGGGTTGCTAACTCAATAGCCATTTATAGATCCTCTTTCAGTTGTTCAGACCGAAAGCCCGCTTTAACTCAGCGTCTTTGTCTTTGCCCTGAGAAAGCCACATCGGCGGGGTGTCCACCTTTGCGCCGGTGGTCGTGGTGGTGACGGTGTACCCGTTGCTGGTGACGCTCTGCACCGCCTTTACAGCGGTCTTGAACGCTTCCGGGTCGCTGGTGTCCAGCTTATCCAGCAGCGCCGCGCTGATATGGTTATCAGCCAGATACTGACGGCAGGCTTCCCGGGCTTCCCACTGGCTGAAACGCTGGCTTTTGGCTTCCAACGCTTCCTCGCGGGCTTTCAGATCTTTTTCTCGTGCGTCAAGGTCGCCCACGCGCTCGGCACTCTTGGAGCGCTCACGGGCAAGCCGATCTGCAACGATGGTATTTAGTTCGGATTGGGTAAACATCCGCTCAGAGCCGTTATTTTCGGCCTGCTGGGCGGCGCTGGGGGTAGGGTTGGGATTTTCCATTGATAGCACCTCATTTTCCGTATGAGTAGACGTAAAAAGCAGCAGGCGGCAAACCTTATGCCGCGCATGGTGCACCGGGGAAAGGAAAAGCCCGGTGCAAGGGGTATGTCCGCTCCTGCAATGCTGGGCGCTCTGATCGTGGGTCATGGCACACCCACAGCCAGACCGTGCAGCAAAGAGCAGTCAGGAGCCGGACGGCGCTATAAGCCGCCTGCTATGCTCAGTATACCACATTGCGTTGTAAAATGCAAATATAATGCTATGAAATGTCATTTTATTGCCACATTGCGTTTTTGCTGGGACAACTGTAGACTGTATGCACCATAGCTCATACCCATAGCATCAGCCATTGCGGCAGCTTCACCCAATGACAGCGGTTCACCGTGTTCCGCATGGTATGCGGCCCATGCCAGAGTACGGACGCGGGCCCGTTCCTTTTCGTCTTGGGCTTCCCATGCTGCACATTCAAGGCAGCGGCTTTCATTGGCAAAATGCCACATCACAGCCCCACAGACAGGGCATTTTTTGAGCCTTTTCTTCATGGTATAGAATGACCTCCGGCAAATAAAAAGAGCGCACAACGGCTCTCTGGGCCGTCATACGCTCTCAGGGGTGGGGGTGGCGCTATGTACTCAACGCACCACCGTTAAATTTTACTCTTCGTAATAGGTCAAAAGAGCGTTCGTATCACGCTGCTATTGTACCATAAAACGGACTTAACTGCAAGAATTCGGCCTTGCAATGTCATTCTTCGGCTTCTTCTTTCTCGTAGTCGTCCAGCCATTCCGCCACAGCTTCAAGACACATCGGCGGCGGTGCGATCACGCTATTAGTTGCACGATCTGCGATATAGAAAGAATCCGTGTTCTTATCCACATACACAGCAAGGTTGTGGGCGTTTGCTCTGGCTTTCAGGGCTTTAATAGTTGCTTCCATGATGTTACCTCCATTCGATTACTTGTTTGCAGCTTCCATAGCTGCAATCTGCTTGTCTGTCAGCTCGTTGAGCTGGTCTTTCAGCCCTGCAACATCGCATATAGCAGCACTCAGGAGCGAATCATACCGCGGGGCAGCTTCCCATAGAAACGTGATCTCGTCTCTTGTGTGGCTGCGGTCAAGGTTATTCGCTTTGTGGCTTTCTTCAAACCATTCTGCAAAAATCGACAGCAGATTGTGAATGTCCTCTACAGCTCCGGCCAACTGCCCATAATCCACATCATTCAGGCACATACTGTCAAGCCCCCTTACAGGATGCCGCTGAACCACATCACAGCGGCACCGAGGAAACAAACCAGGGCGAACGGGGCCACGCACGAAAATTGATAAGCGGTGTAACCAAACATTGAAAAATCCTCCACATTTTGATAAAATAGAGGGCGGGAAACATTACTGCAATGCGTTGTCCCGCCACTTGCCGCCCGTCCCTGTTGGCGCAGGGAAAGGCGGCTTCGTTGTTTGTCAGCGGTCTTGGAGGTTACTCAGGACGGCATGGAATCGTCTTTGACAGGACTTCACGAGTTCTGCAAACTTCTCCAGGGTCTTGTCGTGGGTAAAATCTGTATAGGCTTCAACGCCGTTCTTCACACCTTCCTGCTCTGCCTGCGCCATCAGATCAGCGGCCAACATGGCGATAGCGTTCTTGTCCACAGTGCTGACGGGCAGGTCATTCAGAGCGTTCATCAGGGCATTCGCCGCATTAACCAGCGGTTCACACTGCATACGGACTTCACGCGGGATGATGAGCAAACCTTCTTCGCCCAAAGAAATGCCGAGAATGTCAACGCTGCAAGGCTTCACACTGGGGGCTTCTTCCTCGTCATAAAGCAGCGTTGCGATGATCTTGCCATCAGGTTTGACCGTCAGCAGGTCGGATGCGTCCGGATTGGCGCTTTCAAACACCAGCGACACATTGCCCAGCCCATCGGGTACAATGTTCAGCAGCTTCTCACCCTGCAAGCACTCAAGAATGGTATCGCGGTCAGTGGAAATAAACGACTTCATGGTTTCGTCCTTTCTTCGCCACTACTGGCGAAACAAAAAATTATAAACACGGCCAGCTTAGGCCGGGTCGGCTTAGTTGGTGCGGGTCATACGCTCCACATAGACCCAGATCAGGCGCAGCTTGCGCAGGTCCGCCTTTTCCAGCAGCTTCGTGATAGCGGCGATATAGCCGGTGCGGTCTATGTTCTCGTTCATGGTGTCACCCCCTTTCAGTTCCGCGGTGCAGGTGCATTTTTCACCGGGGTCTAAATTTGCCCCACAGATGGGGCAGGTGCTGTAATAGGTGTGCTTCATGGTGCTCCTTTGGGTGGACTATAAATTTTCGGGAGAATCGGGAAGAACGGGAGTTTTATTTGTTTGCGCATCCCGAAATTCCCGAAAATCCCGATTTTTTAGAGTTAAACACACTTTAGCTGAATTGCGTTCGGGTCGGGAGCTGTATTATCCGTGCGATTCATTCTAAAACAATGACGCCGCCCACCGCCGGGATTACTTTTCACCCAGTGTTTAATAGCGTCCCGCTCCCAAAGCAGCGGTTCCAGTTCGGTGATGATTTTTGCAAGAGCTTGGGAAGTGGGGGCAAGTTCTTCACCGGCATATCGCTTGCCCAGATCGTTCAATGTCTGGGCACTGCCCGTCCATGTGCCGTCACCCTGCAAAAGCAGCTCCCGCAGGGTCTTGACGACGGGGTTTGCTTCATAGTCCGCAATACGGCGCTGTTCTGCGATCTCTGCCGCCGCGCCCTGCATCGTCCACACACAGCGGGCTTTGTCAAAAGACACAACGCGGTCTTGCTGTTCAATATCGCGGCCAGTCAGAACGAACGATGCTTCATCGTCCATCCGGTTCTTTTTGTCCAAAATAATGGTGAAGTCCGAAGCACCCATGATGCCGGTGCTGCCGTTGATGTTCTCGAAAGAATCATCTGCTTTGCGCTTGCTGGTGTGATGAACCAGCAGCAAACAAATACCGCGGCTGTCCGCAAACTCTTTCAGCTTGCCCACAAAATCATAGTCAGCATCATAGGCGTTTTCGTACGCCTTTGCCTTTGGCCTGATCTTCGATAAGGTGTCGATGCAAACAAGGTGTATGTCCGGGTTATCGTCCAGCAGAGCGCCCAGAGCATCCAACAAGCCCTCGTCCATCCGTGGAGCTTTGAACAGAATCCGGGCGGCTTCCGGCGCGGGCTTTCCGTCCAACACCTTCAAAATGCGGGCTTGCATCCGGCTTGCGCCGTCCTCTAGGGCAAGGTACAGTGTGCCATGCTGCCGCGTCTGAAAGCCCAGAAAGGGCACACCAGCGGCAACAGATAAGCACAGGTCAAGCACCATCCAGCTTTTGCCGATCTTCGGTTTCGCCACTAACAGCCCCATGCCCATAGGTATCACGCCATCGACCACATATCGAATAGGTGGCAGGGTCATTTCTGAAAGTTGCTTGGACGTGAAGGGCTGCAGCGGCTTTGCCTTGCCCTGCTGGGACGGCGTTCCATTTATGTAGTCGGCATAATCCTGTCCGATCTGAGCCGAAAATGCTTCGTCTCCCATGCTCTTATACTCTGCCGGGATTGCTTCTTTCCAGCGTTCCATCTTCAAATCCAGACCGTTCCAGAGCTTCAATTCAAGTGCGCGTTGGCGTACCAGCTCGTACTTTTCGTTTTGCTCTGTGGGCAGTCCCCTGAACACCATCCAATAGGTAAGCCGCGAGAACAGCGCTTCTTCGGTGGTCACGGTGTCAAGATAGTGCAAGAAATCGTCACGGCCAGCAGGGGCAAATGCCTTTGCATCGTCGTGGTTCTTTACGGCTTCAGCAATAGAGTTCAACTCATCCATCACCCGACCTTTTTGCTTGCGGGCAGCTCTTCAAAGAAGAAGCTGCCGATCTGGTCAGCGGGAATGTTCAGCACCTTGCACAGGCCCGCAATGTCACGGGCTGTGAATGGGAGCCGCCCCGTCATTCGTGCAGTCAGGGTGCTGGGCGGTATGCCTGCCCTCCGGGCCGCTTCTGCCTGCGACATATCCAGCTCAGCAAAGCGGACGCGCAGCTTGTGAAATTTGCGATACATCGTTTATCCCTCACTTTCTACCAGCTCTTCCAGCGGCATATTGAGCGCCATTGCCAGTCGCTTAGCATTCAGCGGATTCACAGAGCCGCCGCTTCGTGCTTTATTTACGATGGAACGTGAAATAGTTCCGCGCTCACATACGTCAGCAATGCGCAAATCAAGCTGTGCCATGCGGGCAATCACCTTTACACGGTCTAACCTCATTATAAAAATTCTCCTTTCGCGCTGTCGCTTATTATTCGGACTGGGTTCCAAATGTTCAGAAACGTTTGTTTCTGTTTGCATTATAGCAGAGCTAAAAGTTACTGTCAAGAGGAATGCAGAAATTTTTATTGCTGTTCAAGCCGAATCGTGGTACACTATATAAAAAGGGGGCATTCAGGATGGAGCAAACCATCGGCGCAAAAATTAGAGAACTCCGAAAAGCACGAGGCTTGACACAAAAGGAACTTGGAGAAAAGGCTGGAATTGCCGAACCAACGATACGCCGTTATGAACTCGGAAAATTGAACCCGAAATTTGAAACTGTACAGAAGATTGCAAAGGCGTTAAGTGTGCCTGAAGCATTCTTTTATCCGATTGACGAACAGATAGAAACAGCCAAAAGAGAAGCTAAGAGCACTCTTTGGGCGGCTGAAACACTTGCAAGGGACAACGGGAAACCGTGGGACGTTCCGACTTATAACCAAGAGCGAGAACGTGTTATTCTGGATATGTCGCGGCGCTATTCGGTTGCGCCTGAAATCCTTTTTGCCTTTATCCCGCAGCGCCCAGATGATGAATACAGCAAAGGTGCAATATGGATTGATTCCACCCCCGTTGGAAGTGCTAAAAAACACGCTCACGATTTGTTTAAATCGCTAAAATCTGATGTTCAGAAAAAAGCTGCTGTTCAGATTGCAATAGATGATCTGTGGGGAAAGTACAACGGCAATTCAGATTCTGTTTTTGAGGAAATATGGAATATCTACAAAGACAATGATGCCGCCGCTATAAAATTGGCTGAAGATCTGGAAGCTCTTGCCTATTCTTCCGACAAAAAATAAAGCCCACTGTGCAGAGCACAGCAGGCGGTGGGGGTGTCGCGTTTCACGACCTACCCACTGACGGGCAATCATTGACATAGAAAGGGGGTGCAGCCAGATGAACAAGAGAACGAACACCGCGCAATGGGAAGAAAAATACCAGCGCTGGCGCATAGCCGTGCAGAAAGACGGCGTGAGAAAGCAGTTTTACAGCTCTACGCCGGGGCGCACAGGGCAGCGGGAAGCCAATGCAAAGGCAGATGCATGGTTAGAGAATGATATTGCGGTCAAGGCCGGACGGGTTGAGAACGTCTATCAGCTGTGGATAGAGGATCTCAAACTTACCACCAGCACAGGCAACTGGAAGCCCGTAGAAAGCCGGTGGCGTACCTGGGTGCTGCCGATCATCGGCAAAAAGAAGGTCAACACCCTTACAGATCGGGACTTGCAAACCATCATCAACAAGGCCGCTGCCGCCGGGAAGAGCCGCAAAACCTTGCAGCTGATTGCCAGCGATCTCCGGGCATTCTGCAAATACTGCCGCAAAGCAAAGCTCTCCACCTTCCTGCCGGAGGATGTACAGATACCCGCCAGCGCCCGTTATAAGGGCAAGAGCGTGTTGCAGCCTGCCGATCTGGTAAAGCTGTTCAGCATCGACACGACGCTTTACAGAGGCAAGCGGGTGCATGATGACTTTATACACGCTTACCGATTCCAGACGCTTACAGGCCTGCGGCCCGGGGAGCTGTTGGGGCTGCGCTGGGCAGATGTGCAGGGCAACACGGTGAATGTTCGCCGATCTATCAACATCCACGGTGAGGAAACACAAGGCAAAAACCAGAATGCAATCCGGTCTTTCGTGCTGTCTGGCCTTGCCCGTGCCGTGCTGGAACAGCAGCGGGCAGTGACAGGGACACGGGAAAGCGTGTTTGAAATCAGCAGCGAACTGTATTACTGGAAGCGTTGGCAGGCCTATTGCAAGGCAAACGGCATTGACAGAATATCAGTGTATGAGCTGCGGCACACCTTTGTCAGCGTGGTCAAGACGCTGCCAGAGGGCGAAATCAAAGAGCTGGTAGGCCACAGCCAGAACATGGACACCCTCGGCCAATACTCCCACGCTCTCACCGGGGACGCGGAAAACACCGCGCAGGCCGTCAATGCTGCTTTCCTCAAGCTGCTGGGAAACGGCTGATTTGTAACACACTTTTTAACACACAGTTGCTTCCAACATTCTTGTATAGTGCACAGAATGATACACGATTCACGATAAAATAGCGCTGGTAAGAGTATAAAATCTGACGTTTTACAGCGTTAGAACGTGGTTTATTAGTTCGATTCCCATTGCCCGCTCCATGCAAAAAAGCGCCGTGGCCTTTTGGGTCACGGCGCTTTTGTTTTGCTTTATCGGTCCCACTTATCGCACAGGGCATTGATCTGGTCGGCAAACTTGGCAAGGTCTTTGTTTGCGCCGCCCTCGTTGTGCTCGATGACCCGCAGCAGGCGCTTGCCGGCGCTGACCAGCCGCTGGAACACACTGGCAGCACGGCTCTGGCCTTCATTGGCCTTGTGCTCAATGCGGACGCGCATGCCCTCCTGCAGGCAGACGGCTCCCTCGGCTCCGATGGCCCACTGTGCGCCGTTGTAGGGTGCGCAGGCAGTGAAGCCCTGTTCCGTCAAGGTCTGCACAAAGTGGTCCTCGGTCTCATCTTCGCCGTGCATCACGAACACACGCTTTGGTTTCTGCTCAAAGGAGTTCACCCACCGCAGCAGACCTTCTCTGTCCGCATGGCCGGACATGCCGGTGAGCTGGCACAGTTCTGCCTGCACCTCAATAGGTTCACCGAACAGTTTTACCGTCGTGGCACCTTCCAGCAGGGTGCGGCCCAGCGTGCCCACCGCCTGATAGCCCACGAACAGAATGGTGCACTCCGGCCGCCACAGATTGTGCTTGAGGTGGTGGCGGATGCGGCCTGCCTCGCACATACCGCTGGCCGAGAGGATGACCTTTGGCACGCGGTCTGCATTGATCATGCGGGATTCATCACTGGTCACCGTGACGCGCAGCCCCGGGAAGGTGATCGGATCAATGCCTTTTTCCAGCAGAGCGCGGGTGTCCGCATCAAAGCAGTCCGGGTCGGTATCTTTAAAGATGCGGGTCGCCTCGATGGCGAGCGGGCTGTCAATGTACACCGGGAAGTTGCCGTGTCCCTTCACAAGGCCCTTTTCCTTGATCTCACGGATAAAGTAGAGCATCTCCTGCGTGCGGCCCACCGCAAAGCTGGGAATAACCACATTGCCGCCCCGGTCAAAGGTGCGCTGCAGGATCTTCGTCAGTTCGCTCACATAGTCCGGCTTCGGGCCGTGGCTACGGTCGCCGTAGGTAGATTCCATAAAGGCGTAGTCCGCCTCTTTGATGTAAGCAGGATCCTTGATGATGGGCTGATCCAGATTGCCGATATCACCGGAGAATACCAGCTTGGTCGTGGTCTCACCCTCGGTGATCCAAAGCTCTATGCTGGCCGAGCCAAGCAGATGGCCCACATCCACAAAGCGGGCTTCAATGCCCGGTGCAAGCTGGAAGCGCTGCTCATAGGCCTTGCCCACAAACAGCTTCATGGCTGCTTCAGCATCCTGCACAGTATACATCGGTTCCACCGGTTCTGCGCCGGAGCGCTGGCCCTTGCGGTTTTTCCACTCCGCTTCAAATTCCTGAATATGGGCCGAGTCCCGCAGCATGATGCCGCACAGCTCCACCGTGGGGTTCGTGGCATAGATCTTGCCGCGGAAGCCGTTGCGCACCAGCAGCGGCAGCATACCGGTATGGTCGATGTGTGCATGGGTGGCCAGCACCCAGTCGATCTCGCCGGGTGCCACCGGGATGGGCTGGTTCTCGTATACGTCCTTCCCCTGCTCCATGCCGCAGTCGATCAAAAAGCGCTGCCCAGCCGCTTCGATCAAAGTGCAGCTGCCGGTGACCTCATGGTTCGCGCCCAGAAATGTGATCTTCATAAAAACACCTCCGGCTTTATTTCTTCTGTACCCTTAGTATAGCATATTCTAAAGGTACACGCCGCACAAATCGCATGGCTTTTCTCAGGCATTTTGCCGAAAGGTTGAAAAATTTTTTATACAATCTTGACAAACCACCCCTTTCTGTTATAAACTTAAACTTGTATGACGTTCGTTCGTATTTTATGAGTTTTAATAATAGAGAGGTTGAATTTTATGGTTCGTAACGATTTGCGCAACGTTGCCATTATCGCTCACGTTGACCACGGCAAGACCACCCTGGTGGACGCAATGCTGCGTCAGAGCGGCGCATTCCGCGATAATCAGGTCGTGGCTGAGCGCGTCATGGACAGCGGCGATATCGAGCGTGAGCGTGGCATTACCATTCTGGCCAAGAACTGCTCCTGCACCTACAAGGGTGTCAAGATCAATATTGTCGATACTCCGGGCCATGCCGACTTTGGCGGCGAGGTGGAGCGCGTGCTGAAGATGGTCAACGGCGTTCTGCTGCTGGTGGATGCCGCCGAGGGCTGCATGCCCCAGACCCGTTTTGTGTTGCAGAAGGCTCTGCAGCAGAACCTGAGTCTGGTGGTGGCCATCAACAAGATCGACCGCCCCGATGCCCGCATCAAGGAAGTCATCGACGAAGTTCTGTACCTGCTGATGGATCTGGGCGCTACCGATGAGCAGCTGGACTGCCCCATGCTGTTCTGCTGCGGCCGTGATGGCACCGCAAGCCTGGACCCGGATGTGCCCGGCACCGACCTGATCCCCCTGTTCGATACTCTGCTGAGCACCATCAAGCCGCCTGAGGGCGACCCCGAGGCTCCCTTCCAGATGCTGGTGTCCTCTGTGGACTACAACGACTTTGTGGGCCGCATCGGCATTGGCCGCATCCAGAACGGCGTTGCCAAGGTGGGCGAGGAAGTTGTCGTCTGTGACTGGCACAATCAGGATCTGAAGATGCGCGGCCGTCTGACCAAGCTGTACGACTTCCAGGCCAATGGCCGTCAGCCGTGCGATAACATCACCGCCGGCGATATCGTGGCATTCTCCGGCCTGCCCGATGTGACCATCGGCAATACCCTGTGCAGCCCCTCCAATGTGGAGCCGCTGCCCTTCGTGAAGATCAACGATCCTACCGTTGAAATGACCTTCTCCGTCAATGACAGCCCGCTGGCCGGCCGCGAGGGTAAGTATGTTACCAGCCGTCAGATCCGTGACCGTCTGCAGAAGGAGCTGCTGAAGGACGTTGCTCTGAAGGTGGAGGATTCCGCCACTACCGATTCCTTCCGCGTTATGGGCCGTGGTGAGATGCACCTGTCCATCCTGATTGAGACCATGCGCCGTGAAGGTTATGAGCTGCAGGTCTCTCCCCCGCACGTCCTGACCAAGGTCATCGACGGCAAGACCTATGAGCCTATGGAGCATGTCGTCATCGATGTGCCCACCCAGTATCAGGGCGCTGTCATGACCGGTCTGGGCCAGCGCAAGGCTATCCTGCAGCAGATGGAATCTCTGGGCACCGACCGTGTGCGTCTGGAGTTCCGTATGCCCAGCCGCGGCCTGTTCGGCTACCGCAACCAGTTCCTGACCGATACCCATGGCGAAGGCATCATCAACCAGATCTTCGACGGTTACGATGTCTGGGCTGGCATGATTGCCAACCGCTCCACCGGTTCTCTGGTCAGCTTTGAGACCGGCGAGGCTGTCACCTACGGTCTGTTCAATGCTCAGCAGCGCGGCACCCTTCTGGTGGGCGCTGGTGAAAAGGTCTACGAAGGCATGGTCATTGGCTACACCGCTTCCGGCGAGGATGTGGATGTCAACGTCTGCAAGACCAAGCACCTGACCAACACCCGTGCATCCGGCTCCGATGATGCTCTGCGCCTGATCCCCATTAGCAAGCTCAGCCTGGAAGGCTGCCTGGAATTCCTTGCACAGGACGAGCTGCTGGAGGTCACTCCTGAAAATCTGCGCATCCGCAAGCAGATCCTGAACCACGAGCAGCGCATGAAGGCCAAGAGCAAGCTGAAATAAGCCTTTCCTTCTTTTATAATATGTACTTTACCGTCCTGCAGCGTTTCAAAACACTGCAGGACGGTTTTATTTTGCCAAAAATGATTCATTTTTTAAAAAAAGGCTTGCAAAAGGCATTCTTATGCGGTATAATATCTCTCGCAGTCACAAATGTGATTTGCCTCTTTAGCTCAGTCGGTTAGAGCACCTGACTGTTAATCAGGGTGTCGCCTGTTCGAGTCAGGCAAGAGGCGCCAGAAGAAAAGGCAATGTTCCACAGAACATTGCCTTTTTTGTTTGTCCCATACTACACCCTTTTTCTGTACAGCCATGCAGTCGTGTTTCTCCTCTGTTTTTTGGGCTTCTCTGTCCCAAAAACACAGCATCCATGCGAAAAAAGCATCAAGCATAATGATTTCTTAAAATTTGACTACTTGAAGAAGATGTCACATTGTGGTATACTGCTTATAAGCTTTGGGAATTTGTATCTGTTTTTCCAAAGTCCGGCACACAGATCAAAGGGTAGGTGCTCCCTTCTTTTGATAGCAGCCGACCGGTGTTTTGTCATGGTTCTCCGCAGGACAGGACAAAGCACCGGTCTCTGTGCTGTTGTTTCAGGCTCCGGCTCTTTTCACGTTGTCAGATCTGCGGCAGGCCGCTTCTTCAAAACGCCTGCCGCTGTTTGAATAAATTTGTATATGATCAAAGGAAGCATCTATGCGTTATACCTATGTCCGGCAGCACGACACTACTGACTGTGCGGCTGCCTGCCTCGCAATGGTGTGCCTCCATTACAAAAAGGAAGTTACCATCACCCGCCTGCGCGATATGATGGGTACCGACCTGAAAGGCACGAACCTTGTTGGTTTGCAGAAAGCCGCTAATGAGTTGGGTTTCACCACTGCAGCGGTTCGCGTAGACCGTGAAAATTTCCTCAGCGATTTCTCGCTGCCCTGCATTGCGCAAGTCATCACCGATCAGGGTCTGGCCCACTTTGTGGTCGTCTTCAAAAAGACCACCATCAAAGACGACGGTGAGCGTCGTCGGCACATGCTGAAAGAAGCCGAAGCCGCCAAGGAAGATGAGAAGAACGGCAAAAAACACAAGTGCAAGGATTATGTCGTGATTGGCGACCCCGGCAGCGAGCTGAAAAAGATCTCTCTGGATGAGTTCTACAAGAACTTTACCGGTGTTCTGCTGCTGATGAACCCCACCTCGGAGTTCAAGGGTGGTAAGATCGAAAAGGGCGGCATGTTCAAGCGTTACGTCGACCTGTTGCTGCCCCAGAAAAAGCTCTTTGCCTATGCGATCCTGAGTTCTCTGATCGTTACGATCCTGGGCATTGCCTCCTCCATGTTCAACAAGATCCTGATGGACGAGGTCTTGCCATATGGCCTAGACAATCTGCTGGTCACGCTGATTCTTGTGTTCAGCATGGTCAGCATCACCAATACGCTGGTGGGCTTTGTCCGGCAGTGGGTTCTGATCCACCTATCCATCAAGATCGATATTCCGCTGATGCTGGGTTACTTCGGGCATATCTTCCGTCTGCCCATGAAGTTCTTTGCCACCCGCAAGACTGGTGATATCACCACCCGTTATTCGGATGCAAACACCATCAAATCCATCTTCACCAGCATTGCGCTGAGCCTGATCATGGATATCTCGATGGCCATTATCACCGGTATCATCCTGTTCCGCATGAATGCGATGCTCTTCTCGATCTCGCTGTTCATGGCTCTGGTCAGCATTCTGCTGGTGCTGATCTACAAGCAGCCTTACAAAAAGATCAACGAAGAGACCATGGTGCAGTCCGCTGCACTGAACAGCCAGATGATCGAAAGCCTGCGCGGCATTGAGACGGTCAAGTGCAACGCCAACGAGGATACCGAAATGGAGAACCTCGAGCGTGAGTACATCAAGAGTCTGAAGATCAGCCTGCGTTCCAGCAAGATCAGCACCACGCAGGGCCTGATCTCCTCCTTCATTTCCACCGGTTTCAGCATGCTGACCACCTATGTGGGTATCAGTCAGGTTCTGAAGGGTGAGATGACACTGGGCGGATTCATGGCCTTCAGCACGCTGTCCTCTTACTTTACTTCCCCGCTGAGCAACCTGATCGGTCTGCAGATGCAGATTCAGGAGGCCAGCATTTCCATGAAGCGTCTGGGCGAGATCATGGATTATCCCTCCGAGACGGTCGGCGACGAAGACCGCACCGATCTGGACAAGGTGGAGGGCGATATCGAGTTCAAGGATGTCACTTTCCGTTATGGCAACCGTGCCCCTGCACTGGATCACATCAGCTTTACCATTCCGGCCGGTAAAAAGGTCGCGCTGGTGGGCAGCAGCGGCAGCGGCAAATCCACGATCACCAAGCTTCTGCTCAAGTATTATGAGCCGGAAGATGGCGAGATCGACTTGAACGGTGTGAATCTGGCTGAATACACCAATGATTCTGTCCGCCGCGCAATTTCTTATGTGCCGCAGAACGTTGAGCTGTTCAGCAAGACCATTTATGATAACATCCGCGTTTCCCGTATGGACGCTACGATGGACGAAGTTAAGGAAGCTGCCAAGAAGGCAGATGCTCACGACTTTATCCGTCATCTGCCCCTGCAGTATAACACCTATCTGGAAGAAGCAGGCAACGGCCTGTCCGGCGGTGAAAAGCAGCGCATTGCGCTGGCACGTGCTTTTCTGAAAGATTCCAACCTCTACATTCTGGATGAATCCACCAGTAATCTGGACTTTGCTACGGAAAATTTGATCTTCAACATGATCTACGATCAGCTTGCAGATCGTTCCATGCTGATCGTAGCTCACCGCCTGTCCACTGTTCGTGACTGTGATCTGATCCTTGTGATGGATCACGGCAAGATCGTGGAACGCGGCACGCACGATGAGCTGCTTGCCAAGGAAGGCAAGTACTACGAGCTGTGGAACATGCAGCAGGGTATCTACCGCAGCAAAAAGGCAGAGCCCAAGCAGTCTGTCATGCAGGCCGTGGTGGAAGAGGATGACGACGGTGAGTCGATCACCTATTGATGTGTTTGCAGCCGGGTGCATACCCGGTTACATATGAAAGGGAGTCATTCATGATGGATAGCTTGATTTGACATAGTTTTACTGTGTCAGATAAAAAAGAGCTAGAAAGACTTTCTGTTTAGTAGAAGTAGATGGTGTTATCCTGAACAGGCCCCGCCTGCTCAGGTAACTATGCCTCACTATGGTGTGCCCGGAGGCAAAATGCCTCCGGGCACATTTTATTTGCAAGATCCCTATTACTTTTATAAGTAGTAGGCGATCGGGAGCGGAGAGGAAGCTGCTCTCTGCAGCGATTTTCTCCCCTTTCTCGATTGCCTATTACTGCCTCTTCTGAGGTAAATCTGAAAAGGAACCGAGGTATTCAACATGAAAGAGATCAAAGTAGCCGAGAACAAGACCCTGAAGCTCACCAATGTGCTCTCCCGTGAGATCCATCCGGAAGAGATGGCCAGTCTGCCCGTGGTGCTGACCCAGATGCACAACTTTATCAAGAGCAACAACGCACAGCCCATTGGCCCCATTGTGCAGGCCATGGTGGTTGGTGAGGACCGTCAGATGCACCTGTACATGATGCAGCAGGCTACCCAGTTCATCGGCCAGATGGAGCAGGACTACCATATGGATGCTATTCTGCGCGTGAAGAACTGCCTGTATGCCCACTACACCGGCCCCATGCCCGAAAGCCAGCTGGCTTCCTACAAGCTGCAGGTCCACGCTTTTGAGAATGAGCAGAAACTGACCGGCACCTCCTATACCATCTATGTCAATCAGGATGAGGATGATGCCGTGGTCGATGTCTTTATGGAGACCAAGTAATTATGACGATTAAAGTTCAGAACCTTTCGGATCTGCAGGACCGCCGCATCATGATGGAAAAAAAGCTGCCGCCTTATGGCTACGCTTTTGTCATTCTGGTGGGCATCTTCATGCTGTTTCTGGTTGTGTGGAGCACCCATACCAACCGCATTTATGTCAGCCAGAACGCAGGCACCGTGCAGGCCAGCAATAAAACCTATATCATGTCCAGTTATTCCGGCTCCATTACCGAGATGTATATTTCGGAGGGCAGCTATGTGAACGAGGGCGACCTCGTGGCCCACATCAAGAGCACGGATATCGACATGCAACAGGATAACCTGGAAAGCCAGCTCAAGATCTACCAGACCCAGCTGGACCAGTACAACAAGCTGCTGCAGTGCGTGCAGGATGATACCAACTACTTCAGCGAGACAAACCCCGAAGATCAGCCCTACTACTATCAGTACGAGACCTACAAGAGCCAGGTCTCTCAGAAGACCTTTGATGCCACGGCCTATCAGGCTGCCGGTTACTCCGATGCTCAGATCAAGACCATGATGGAGCAGAGCCAGAGCGAAGTAGAAGCTCTGTACTACTCCACCATGCAGTCCATCTCCCAGAGCATTACCAGCGCACAGAGCAACGTGGACAACGTTCAGGCTCAGCTCGATGCCTTGAACACCGGTGCCAACGATTACTACATCTACGCCCCCACCTCCGGTGTGATCCACATGGATACTCCTTACAAAGAGGGCATGGTGCTGAGCGCAGGCTCCCCGCTGGCCACTGTTGCCAGCGAGAACGACGATCTGGAGATCGTTGCCATGGTCACCGTGAATGACCGCCCGCTGCTTCATGTGGGTGACCCGTGCAAGATTGCCATTACCGGCCTTTCGGAGTATTCCTATGGCACCCTGACCGGCACTGTAACGGCCATTGACAGTGACGTGACGGCCAGCTCCAATGCTTCCTACTATAAGATGACCATTAAGCCCGATGCCACTTATGTGGTGAGCCGCAGCGGCGACAAGGTGGATCTTTCCAACGGCATGAGCGTTACTGCCCGCGTGGAGTACGATCAGGTCACCTATTTCGAGTACGCAATGGAAGCCCTGGGCGTTCTGTTCCGCTAAACCGGAGCTGTGCTGACTGCCAGCCGCCGTTATATCACCCAAAGAGGTACACTTACTATGAAATCAACCGCAAAAAAACTGGCCGTCTGTGCGGCAGCGCTCTGCCTGCTGGCCTGCGGCACAGCTGTGTCTGCGGCCGCAGCAAGCCCTGTCTCCGGCCTTGCCCTGAGCGGCGTTGCCATGCCGTGGGATCAGGACGTGCCTGCCGAAAGCATTGAGGCCGGCAGCTATACCGCCAACATGCTGCTGGGTTCCTCTCAGCAGCTGTCTCCTGTGGTGCGTCCGCGCAACTCTACCGACTCGGTTGTCTTTATCTCGGACGATACTTCCATTCTGACCGTGAGCAACTCCGGTGTCGTGCAGGCTGTGGGCGTAGGCACCACCCGCATCACCGCTGCCGCAGGCAACCAGATCTGTGCCTACACCATCGTTGTCTCCATGGATTCTTCCATGATCGTTACCGAGATGGACCTTTCCCTTTCCTCCAACACCATCTATGTTGGCAACTCGGTCTCGGCACAGCTGCAGGTGCGGCCTACTTCGGCTTCCAACTATGCCACCGTCGCCCTGACCTCTTCCAATGAGAAGGTCGCCACGGTGAACAATTTCGGCCGTGTTACCGGCATTGCCCCCGGCACCGCCACCATTACCGCTACCTGCGGTTCGGTGACTGCTACCACCAATGTCACGGTCATGAGTATTCCCAACTCCAGCACTGGCACCGCCAGCACTGGTTCTTCCAACAGCGGTCAGGTCGTCACGGTGAATCCTTCCTACGTTGTGCTCAAGCCCGGTGCCACCCGCACCCTGACCGCCAGTGTCAAGCCTTCTTCCGCTTCCCAGAAGTTCACCTATAAGTCCGCCAACAGCAACATTGCCACGGTCAGCCCCAGCGGCGTGATCACGGCTGTGGGCACCGGCGCTACTTCCATTACCGTTTCCAACGGCACTGCATCCGCCATGGTCACGGTCATCGTCAACCGTTCGGCTGCATCTTCTTCCGATAATTCTTCGGACAGCAGCTCCACCGAATCGGATAACGATACTCCCATCGAGATCGATCCCGTTGTGCAGGCCATTCAGGACAGTGAGGACAACGAGATCGTTTTCACACAGGCCGAGGTGCCTACCGTGACCGGTGATATCCTCAATGCGCTGCGCACCACCGGCAAGACCCTGTGCGTGGTGGGTGATGGCTACACCATGCAGATTGCAGGCAGCGGTGTCAAGAGCACCACCAGTGAGCTGGACACCATGCTCATCCTGACTGAGTCCGATCAGGGCATCGAGTTTGAGCTGGACAAGGGCAAGGCTCTTCCCTGCTCGGTGCGCATCGATCTGGATGTGAGCACCTATACCCGCCTGTATCTGTACAACGCCGTCTCCAACAAGTGGCAGTACCTGAACAGCTACACCGACGGCATCATCACTGCCGATACTGCAGGCCGTTATCTGCTGACCAACCAGAACCTGAAATTTGCCAATATCAACTGGACCTTCTTCATTGCCGGTGGTGTTGTAGTGGTTCTGATCGGCATTGCATATGTTGTGCTGAAAAAGCGCTACTGGTTCTGGTAATTTTCAAAACCACTCTTTCATGAAACAGTAAGACCCTCTCTGCGTGTGATATGCTCCCCCTAGAGTAGACAGAGTAAAACAAAAACTCTGCGTACTCTGGGGGTATTTTTATGTCAAGAAAGAACAATCACTTTTTGCACAAAAAATTCGCCGTCTCCTTGTGGAAACGGCGAACAAAAACTTATATTATTTCTCTGTCTACTTGACGGAGCGCACTTCAATGGAACGCCTGGGCTTTGTTTGCATTATGATGTCTGCCTTCGTTACTTTTCAATGGGCTGCGAGGGCTTCCAGTCCTTGTAGTTCTCGTAGCGGCTCTCGCGGATCTTGGTGTGGGACCAGATCTCGTCCGCCGTGGGCTGCCAGTTGGCCGCATAGTTCTTGCACTTCTCGCACAGGTGTTCTACGCTCTCCGGCGACTGCAGGTCGGTGCTGTGGGCACCGGTCTCGTGCACCATCTTCTGCAGCAGTTCGGGGTTTTCCAGCATCGGGCAGGGACGCAGATGGTTCTTGTTGAAGGGCTGGCCGTTGTGATAAGCCATGAACAGCGGGCTGTGCAGAATTTCCAGAATGCTCTGGTCGTGGATATTGGCATTGGAGTAGTGGATGAACACGCACGGCTCTGCGTCACCGGCAGAGTTGATGTGGAAGTAGTTGCGTCCGCCGGCAATGCAGCCGCCCACGAACTCGCCATCGTTCTGGAAATCCATGGGGTAGAACGGGATATCGCACTCTTCCGAGCGCAGATAGCGGATGCGGTCGATCATATATTTGCGCTGCTCCGGGGTAGGCATCAGTTCCGGTGCTGCCTCGTTGCCCACGGGCATGTAGTGGAAGTAGAAGCCGAAGTGTGCACCCTTCTCGCACAGGAAACGCATGAACTCATCGTTGGTAACAGCTTCGATGTTATCGCGGGTGTAGCAGATGGACGTGCCGAACACGATGCCGTGCTCCTTGAGCAGATCCATAGCATGCATAACAGCGGCATAGTGCCCCTCACCGCGGCGGGCATCGTTGGTCTCCGGGGTGCCCTCGATGGACAGCATGAAGGCAATGTTGCCCAGACGCACCACCTCTTTGCAGAACGGCTCATCGATGAGGGTGGAGTTGGTGTAGATGGCAAACTGCACATCGTTGTGCTTCTCGGCCAGCTTCAGGATATCAGCCTTACGCACCAGCGGCTCGCCGCCGGTCAGCATGTACAGGTACACGCCCAGCTCCTTGCCCTCGGTAACGATCTTGTCCATATCCTCAAAGCTGAGGTTGTTCTTGTTGCCATACTCGCCAGCCCAGCAGCCCACGCAATGCATGTTGCAGGCGGAAGTGGGGTCGAACAGGATCAGCCAGGGGATGTTGCACTGATACTTCACGCGGTTCTCGCGGATGGTCTTGGTGCCGCGGAAGAAAGCCTCGTAGCCCAGATTCAGCGCCATGGTGCGGGCCACGTTGGGGTCGGTCTGATCCAGCACACAGTTGATGAGCTTGGACCACTTGCTGTCGGGGTCGGTCAGGGTCTGTCTGGCGTGTTCGTAGGCTTCAGCGCTGAACGAACTGCCATAGAACTGCTTTGCAACATCCACCAGCTGTCCCACGGTTTTCTGACGATCTTTATCGGCATGAGAAAGCACCACGTCCACCATTTTACCAACGGCAGCACGCTGCATTTTATGAGTCAGGCTCTCAACAGAAGTATTCATTATCCTTTTCCTCCAAACGGTATTTTTCGGAAATCTCTTTTTCTATTTCTATGCCATTACTCTACCACTCTATCCCACAAGTTGCCATAAACAGAAAAAGCGCCGTGATAGAAAACCCATCACGGCGCAGATTATGATAAAATTTTGTCGTTCTTCCGGTTCAACCGTCCTGTTCCAGATGGATCTTATTGCTGGCAAGGCGGCATAACGCGCGGCGCAGATCGCCCTGCAGCATCCGTCCCATACGTTCTACCATCACAGCGGGCTCGGTCTTCATATCCCGGCGGATCCATTCCAGCACCACGCCCACCAGCGCATATTTGTAAAAATCCACCACAAACTGCTTGTCATCGTCCTGCACGGTGATGTCGCGGCATTCGCGATCCGCAAATTCCTTCAGCATGGAGTCCAGAAGTTTGTACAGATACTGCTCCACCTGTTCACGACCCACAGAGCGGTATACGTTCAGTACCAGTGCTTTGTTATCCCGGATCTGGTGCAGGATGTCCAGAAATGCTTCGGTCCATGTATCAAAGCTCTGGCGGCCTTCCATCGTCTTGGCCGCATCTTCCATCAGGATCCAGTCCACCAGATCGTAAATATCCTTAAAGTGGTAGTAGAAGGTCATGCGGTTCACGCCGCAGTCCTCGGTGATATCGTTGATTGTGATTTTATTGAGGGGCTTTTCCAGCAGCAACTTTTTCAGCGATGCTTCCAGTGCCCGCTTCGTTGTTTGTGACACAAAAACCTTCCTTTCCCGACCGTAGAAATTTTTCCCGCTGCGTAGATTGGCAGCTTCGTACATTATAATACCGCAAAAGCCGTCCCGATTGCAAGCATTGATTCTGTCCATTTTGTAAACAAAGAACGACTTCCTGCGTTTTCACTCCGGCAGTTTCTCGTTTCAAAAGCCGTTTCTCAGCCCTCCCAAACCCCTTCCGGCGGTGCGCAATGCCTGCAAAAGCGGCTTCTTCCGGCAAAAAAGCGGAAAAGGCCCTTGATTTTATATTCCTCTACGCTTAGAATGGGAGCAGACGGCTGTGATTGAAGTGCCGTTTTGAGGGAGGGTACAAACTATGATGGATACCATTGGGTTTCTGGGCTGCGGCAACATGGGTGGAGCCATCGCCCGTGCCGTTTGCAAAGCTGTTGACCCTAAGAAAGTTTTCTGGCAAACCGCACTGCGGCCAAGGCACAGGCACTGGCCAAAGAACTGGGCTGCAAAACAGCCACCAATGCCGAGGTGGCCGGTGACTGCGACCTGATTTTTCTGGCGGTAAAGCCCCAGATGATGGAAGCTCTGCTCCAGCCGCTCAAGTTCACCTTTGACGAGCGCCCCAGCCGTTTTGTGCTGTGCAGCATGGCAGCGGGCCTTTCGATCGCCCGTATTCAGGAGATGGCCGGTGAGGACTTTCCTGTGATCCGCATCATGCCCAACACCCCGGCTTCGGTGGGCGAGGGTATGATCCAGTACTGTTCCAGCAATGTCACCGCTGAGGAAGAAGAAGCCTTCCTCAGGATCATGGCTCCTGCGGGCCGTCTGGATGCCGTGCCGGAAAGTCTGATCGATGCCGCCAGCTGCGTTTCCGGCTGCGGCCCGGCATGGGTGTACCAGTTTATTGAGGCTCTGGCCGACGGCGGCGTGGCCTGCGGCCTGCCCCGCGCCAAAGCGCAGGAATATGCCGCGCAGATGGTTCTGGGCAGCGCAAAGCTGGTGCTGGAAAGCGGAAAGCATCCCGGCGAACTCAAGGATGCTGTGTGCAGCCCCGGCGGCAGCACCATTCAGGGCGTGCGCGTGCTGGAAGAGCACGGCCTGCGCGGTGCGGTGATGGATGCCGTGATCGCCTCGTACAATAAGACAAAGGAAATGGGAAAGGGTTAAGGATATCATGCGCATCGTTGTAAAAGTGGCACTTCTACTCTGGCATACGCCACCGGACGGCTGAACATCCGCCACACGGAACAGCTGGTCAAGGTGCTCAGCGACCTGAAAAACGAGGGCCATGAGGTCATTCTGGTGTCCTCCGGTGCCATTGGCATGGGCGTGGGCAAGCTCTCACTGCCAACCCGCCCAAAGGACACCACCACCAAGCAGGCCTGCGCCGCTGTGGGCCAGTGTGAGCTGATGTACACCTACGACCGGCTGTTCAACGCCTACAATCACACCGTGGCGCAGATCCTGCTCACCGGCGTGGACGTGGAGCACACCGAACGCCGCGTGAACTTTCAGAACACCCTGTCCCGCCTGCTGGAGCTGGGTGCCCTGCCCATCATCAACGAAAACGACACCGTTGCCACCGATGAGATCACCTCCATTGGCGACAACGACACGCTGGCGGCCATCGTGGCCTGCTGCGCCAAGGCTGACATGTTGGTGCTGCTGAGTGACATCGACGGCCTGTACACCGCCAATCCCCACACCCACACGGATGCAAAGCTCATCCCGCTGGTGGAGGAGATCACCCCCGAGGTGATGGCTCTGGCCGATGGTGCCGGTTCGGCCCTTGGCACCGGCGGCATGGCCACCAAGCTGCGCGCTGCCCGCATGGTAACGGGCAGCGGTGCCGATATGGTCATTGCCAACGGCGCACACCCGGAGCTTTTGTACGACATTGCCGCAGGCAGATCCGCAGGCACCCGCTTTGCGGCCCGCAAGGAGGACTGAACACATGACCACACAGGAAATTCTGGAAGCCGCCCGCAGCGCCAAAAGTGCCCTTGCGCTGGCCGATAACACCGCCCGCAACGCGGCCCTGCTGGGCATGGCGGACGCTTTATGCGATGCGCAGAACCAGTCTGCCATCCTTGCCGCCAACGCCGAGGACATGGCTGCTGCCAAAGGGCACATCAGCGATGTGATGCTGGATCGTCTGGCCCTGACCGTTCCGCGCATCGAAGCCATGGCGCAGGGCATCCGCGAGGTTGCCGCCCTGCCCGACCCGGTGGGCCGGGTGCTGAATCGGGTAGAGCGCCCCAACGGGCTTGTCATTGAAAAGACGGCTGTACCCATGGGTGTGATCGCCATTATCTACGAGAGCCGTCCCAACGTGACCAGCGATGCCGCTGCCCTTGCCATCAAAAGCGGCAACGCCTGCATCCTGCGCTGCGGCAAGGAGGCATGGCGCAGTGCTCATGCCATCGTCACAGCCCTGCGGCAGGGCCTGAAAAAGGCCGGTCTGCCCGAGACAGCGGTCTGCCTGATCGAGGACACCACCCACGCTTCTGCCAACGCTCTGATGACCGCTGTAGGCTATGTGGATCTGCTGATCCCGCGCGGCGGTGCCGGGCTGATCCGTGCCTGCGTTCAGAACGCCAAGGTGCCCTGTATCCAGACCGGCACCGGCATCTGCCATATCTATGTAGACGACACTGCCGACCTTTCCAAAGCTCTGGACATCATCGAGAACGCCAAGGCCAGCCGCCCCAGCGTGTGCAACGCCGAGGAAGTGTGCCTTGTGCACTCTTCCATTGCCGGGGAGTTCCTGCCCCGTCTGGCCCAGCGGCTTGGCCCGGACCGCATTGCAAAGGGTCTGCACCCGGTGGATCTGCGGCTGGATAAGCGCGCCGCCGCCATAATCTCCGGCACCCCTGCCGGAGAAAAGGACTTTGACACCGAATTTCTGGACTACATCCTCGCGGTCAAGGTCGTGGACAGCGTAGAGGAGGCCATCGGGCATATTGCTGAGCACTCCACCGGCCACAGCGAGGCCATCCTGACCCAGACACAGGCCCATGCCGACCTGTTCACTGCCGCAGTGGACAGCGCCGCCGTGTATGTGAACTGTTCCACCCGCTTTACGGATGGCGGTGAATTCGGCCTTGGGTGCGAAATGGGCATTTCCACCCAGAAACTCCACGCCCGTGGCCCCATGGGACTGGCCGAGCTGTGCAGCTACAAGTATATCATCCACGGCAATGGTCAGATCCGCTAAAGCCCGCTGAACCTACCTTTCCAGTGCGGAAATCGGGAGTGAGCGTTTTCTCCATAATATTCATAATTTAGAAACGAAACTGAAAAGCTTTTTCCGAAACAGGCTGGTGCGATTTGCGCCAGCCTGTATTTTTGTTTATTCCCATGAAATGTTCTTTCAGTAAAGACAAAAGCTGAATTATGTTTTCAATCTGCCTTTCCTGTTCGCTCACTGATATAGATGATTGTATCCCAGTTTTCTCCAATTCTTACAAAGTAATAGTCTTACTTTCTCCATTTTGTTTTGTAAAAAGTACAAGGCCCCCCTTGACAACCCCTATTTCGATGCGGTAAAACTATATTGGAAAACTTGATAACGATTTCACTTCATTTCACTTTCCAATGAGAAAGTTGTTCGTCACACACAACACTATACTTGGAACAAAGGAGAGAGCAATATGACGATCGCCATTCTTGCACACGATTCCCGCAAAGAGCTTGCACTGCAGTTCTGCACTGCTTACAGCGCCATTTTGTCCAAAAACACAGTCATTGCTACCGGCACCACCGGACGGATGCTGGCGCAGACTACCGGCCTGCCCGTGCACTGTTATCTCTCCGGGCGCTTGGGCGGTGTGCAGCAGATTACTTCCCGCATTGCGTGCGACGAAGTGGATCTGGTGTTGTTCTTCCGTGACCCGCTGAAAGCGGATGCCGCCAGCATCACCGAGCAGAATCTGCTCCGCCTGTGCGATATGCACAGCGTACCCATTGCCACCAACATTGCCACCGCCGAGGTCTTGCTGCGCGGTATGGATCAGGGCGACCTGGACTACCGCGAGGGGATGCATCCCGCTCTTGTGGAGCCAATGCCCACCGTGCAGCGCCACGCCGTGTGATGAATCGTGTATAGAGTATCGGGAAAGAGACAGCGCCGCAGGAAACTTCCTGCGGCGCTGTTGTTTTTTGTTTTGCTTTTATTTCAGTAAAGCCTGCAGCTTTTCCAGCCGGCGGACGGCTTCGTCCAGCACATCGGTGCCGCGGGCAAAGTGCATCCGGATCAGGTGGTTCACCGGCTCCCGGAAGAAGCTGGAGCCAGGCACAGCGGCCACGCCCACTTCCCGGATCATCCACTCACAGAACTGCAGGTCGGTCCAGCCCTTGAACTGGGGCAGCGCCAGAAAATCGGAAATATCAATCATCACAAAATAGGTGCCCTGCGGAACATTGTGCTTCAGCCCCACACGGTCCAGCCCGGCCAGAAAATGATCGCGCTTTTCGGTGTAAAGGGCCTGCAGCTTTTCGTAATAGCTGGCGGGCATCTCCAAACCGGCCACAGCAGCCTCCTGCAAGGGTGCAGCCGCACCCACAGTAAGGAAGTCGTGCACCTTGCGCGCGCCCTCAATGACCTCTGCGGGTCCGATCAGATAGCCCAGACGCCAACCCGTGATGGAGTAAGTCTTGGAGAGCGAGTTGCAGGTGATGGTGTGCTCAAACATGCCGGGCAGGCTTGCCATGCAGATATGCTCTGCCGGCGCATAGATGATATGCTCGTACACCTCATCCGTCACCACAAAGGCATCGTACTGGATGGCCAGCTTTGCAATGGCTTCCAGCTCGTCGCGGCGGAACACCTTGCCGCAGGGATTGGAGGGGTTGCACAGGATCAGAGCCTTGGCACCCTCGGCAAAGCCCTTTTCGATCAGGCTGATATCAAACTCATAGGTGGGCGGCACCAGCGGGATATAGATGGGTTCCGCGCCCGAAAGAATGGCATCGGCACCGTAGTTCTCGTAGAACGGTGAGAAGATCATCACCTTGTCGCCGGGGTTGCAGATGGTCATCATGGCGGCCATCATGGCCTCAGTGCCGCCGCAGGTCACGCAGATCTCGGTGTTAGGGTCTACTTCGTGGTGCAGGGCAGGGCTGGTCTTTTTTGCCAGCGCCTCGCGGAAGTTTTGCGCGCCAAAGGTCACAGCGTACTGGTGCGGACCTTTGTAAGCCGTTTCAGCCAGAGCGTCCAGCAGCTGCTTCGGCGGGTCAAAATCCGGGAAGCCCTGCGAGAGGTTGATGGAGTCGTACTGATTGTTGATGCGGGTCATGCGGCGGATGACAGAATCCGTGAAGGTACCCACACGGTCACTTAAAACAGGCATGCGCTCTCCCCTTTTCAGCCCTTAAAATAAGCCTTCTGGATGGCCAGCAGCACGCCTGCACGGCTGGCAGCAAAGTTCAGACCGCCCTGCAGGTAGCAGGTGTACGGCTCACGCAGCGGGCCGTCGCAGGAAAGCTCGATGGTGCTGCCCTGTGTAAAGCTGCCGCTTGCCATGACCACCTCATCAGTATAGCCCGGCTCCGGAGAAGGTTCCGGGGCGGCATAGCTGTCCACGGGGCTTGCAGCCTGAATACCCTGACAGAAGCCGATGAGCGCATCCGCAGTGCCTGCATCAAAGCAGGTGACGATGTCGTTGTGGTCGTCGCAGTAGCGCGGCACTGGATTCTTGCCCAGCAGCTCCAGCATACACTGGGCGTAAATGGCGGTCTTGATGGCCTCGCACACCACGCCGGGCGCATAGTAGAAGCCCAGATACATATCACGGGGCGTTTCCAGCGTGCAGCCCAGATCCTTGCCGAGACCGGGCGCATTCAGGCGGTAAGCGCACAGCTCCACAAGGTCTTTGCGGCCCGCAATGTAGCCGCCGGTGGGAGCGATGCCGCCGCCGGGGTTCTTGATCAGGCTGCCCACCACAAGGTCTGCGCCCATCTGACAGGGCTCCTGCGTCTGGGTGAACTCGCCGTAGCAGTTATCCAACAAAAATAATGATGTCCGGGTTTGCGGCGCGGGCGGTATCCGCTAATTTTTCGGATCGTTTCCAGATCAAAGGCATTGCGCTGCAGATAGCCGCGGCTGCGCTGGATGTGGCATACCTTTGCACGTGGGGGTCCTTTTGGGCGATCAGGTCATAATCCGGGGTGAAGTCGGCTTTCAGCGGAGCTTCATCGTACCGGATGCCGTAATCCATCAGGGTGCCGGTGCCCCTGCCCTTGCCGTCCAGACCAATCACACCTTCCAGCGTATCGTAGGGGCGCCGGTGGCAGCCAGCAGGGTGTCCCCTGCCCGCAGCAGGCCCGAACAGCGCCACAGCCAGCGTGTGGGTGCCGCTCTGGAACTGGCTGCGCACGAGGGCATCCTCTGCGCCCATCACCTCGGCAAAAATCTGCTCCAGCTTTGCGCGGCCGGTATCCCACAGGCCGTAGCCGGTGGTGCCCAGCATATCGGTGGAGGACATCTGGGTATCCGCAAAGGCTTTCAGCATTTTGAGCTGGTTAAAATCGCGGATCTCCTCCATATGGCGGAAGTAGGGCTGGCACAGCTCCATAGCCTTTTCGTCCAGCGCCAGAACTTCGGGTTTGTAATTGAAAAAGTGGTTCAGCATTGACATTATAATGGTTCCTTAATTTTATAGATTTTATAGAGCGCAGGCTTTCTGTCGGAATGACTCCTTCAGCCGCACTTCGTGCGCCAGCTCCCTCAGGGAGGGAGCTCCTGACGAAACCAGAACGTTTCACTTATGCAGAAAGCTTTTCCGTCCTGCCAAAGGCTCCCTCATTGAGGGAGCTGGCAAAACCGTCAGGTTTTGACTGAAGGAGTTTGTTCATATCTTGCATATTCCCCCAGCTTTTCAAAGCCAAGCCGGGTATAAAAGTGCACCCGCTCCGGGCTGCAGAGAAACACCGGGTGCTCCCCCTTGGCGGCAAGCTCGTTCGCCATCTGCACAATGAGCCGCCCGCCGATGCCCTTGCCCCGCAAAGGCTGGGCTGTCTGCCCGCAGGCCATGTAGGCCTGCCTGTTCGCAAGGGCATAGGCCCCTACCGTGCAGATCGTTTCACTTCCCTGCCGCAGCACCCACACAAGGGCTTTGCCGCGGGTGCGCTTTGTGCAAAGCTCGGAGTAAAAGTCATCCTGCTTTGCCGTATCCGCCGGGTAGAGCGCCCGTGCCACATCCATGGCAGAGGGTTCTCTGTCAAGGGTCAGTCCGGCCCAGAGCGTCTCGTCTGCAGCGGGCAGCGGCAGAGCCTTGCCGGGTGCAAGGCCGAATACAGTCAGCGTTTCAGCTTTGCACCACCCGGCAGGCGGTGGGCATTCGTTTTCGTCTAAAATGATGCTCTCACACCCGCAGAAAGCCAGAAAGCTGGCCATCTCTTCCGGGTTTGCGTGCCCTGCTGCCCATGCGGTGCTGCCGCTGAGTTCCAGCGCCAGTGTAGGTCCTGCGTAGAATCGCCACGGCTGGCTTTTGCTAAAAAGGGCAAGATTCAGCGGCAGGGTCGCCCCCAGCACCCATTTCCCCCGGCAGGCATTTAAAAAGCGGGCGCGGTGGGCTTTTGTGCTGACCTGCGCGATCACTTCAGCTCGTTGACGATCTTCTTGAACTCGCGGCCGCGCACCTCAAAGTTGGGGTACAGATCAAACGATGCGCTGGCCGGGGACAGGATGATGATGTCACCGGGCTTTGCGCAGGCACGGGCCAGCTCCACAGCGTGCTGCATGTTGTCGGCGTGCTGGATGGGCAGCTCTGCTTCGTTGAAGTTCGGGTCCTCGCGCACAGCCTTTTCGATGCGGGGCCGTGGCACCCATCAGCACAAGGTTCTTCACGTGGGCCACCACTTCCGGTGCCAGCGGCTCATAGGGAATGTGCTTGTCGTAGCCGCCAGCGATCAGAATGACCTTCTGGTTAAAGCTGCGCAGACCGGCAATGGTGCGCGTCGGGCTGGTGCCGATGGAGTCGTTGTAGTACAGCACGCCGTCCAGCGTGCGCACCGGCTCAATGCGGTGCTCCACACCGGTAAAGGTGCTGCCCACCTTCTGGATGGCTTCTACGGGCACCTCGCCCCACACGGCAGCGGCAGCAGCCAGCAGGTTTTCAATGTTGTGCAGGCCGCGCAGCTTCACGTCCTTCTGGGCCAGGAAGGGGGTCACAACGCCATCCTCGGCCATGCAGAGCATGTTGTCCTCCTTGCGCAGGAAGGCACCGTTGTCGGTATCGTGCAGGCGGGTGAACCACACCTGCTTGCCCTTGCAGTCGGACTGCATGGAACGGCTGATCTCATTCTCATAGCCCAGCACAGCGCGGCAGGGCTGCTTCTGGTACAGCAGGATGTTGCGCTTGGCATCAATGTACTCCTGCATGTCCTTGTGGTGGTCCAGATGGTTGGGGGTGACATTGGTCACCACGGCAATGTTGGGGCTGGAATGCATGCTGATGAGCTGGAAGCTGGAAAGCTCCACCACAGCCACATCCTCGGGAGCCACCTCGGGCAGCATGGGCAGCAGAGCTGCGCCGATGTTGCCGCCCAGATGCACCTTGCGGCCTGCGGCCTCGTAGAACTTGGAGATCAGGGTGGTGGTGGTGGTCTTGCCGTCGGAGCCGGTCACGGCTACGATCTCGCAGGGGCAGAAGTCGAAGAACAGCTCCACCTCACTGGTGACCATGGTGCCTGCGGCCATGGCATCCTGCAGGGGCTTTTCAAAGTAGCCCACAAAGCCCGGGGTGCGCATGATGATATCCTGACCCTTGAAGCCATCCAGATAGTTTTCGCCCAGGCTCAGGTCGATGCCCAGCTCCTTGATGGTTGCAGCGTAATCGCCAAAGTCCTCCACGCTCTTTTTCTGGTCGCACAGGGTCACATGGGCACCCAGCTCCACAAACTCCTTGATCAGGGTCTTGTGGCTGACACCGGCACCAATGAAGGCCACTTTTTTGCCTTTGATGAGTTCAATCAGTTTCTGCTGATCCTTCTGCATAAAAACAGTTCCTCCTCCATAATATCGTATTCAGAACGCACCTCAAAATAGGTGCAGAGATGTTTCGCTGTACCATTATAGTCCATTTAGCCGCAATTGGCAACGGAAAAACGCCCTTTTTGCCCCAAAAAGCAAGGTAAATTCACAATTCTGCAATTGTATTTTGCCGCTGTTTCTGCTACACTTGTCGAAGCAGAGTGTTTTTTGTATACAAAAAGCCTTTTTTCGCAAATACCATAGAATGAGGTCATCCCCTTGAAACAGTTCTTCCGTATTACCGCAGCATTGCTTGCTGCTGCGTTCCTGCTTGCGCTCACCGGCTGCGGCAGCAGTTCCAGTGCGCCAAGCTTTACATGGTTCGTGGATACCATTCCCGCAAACCTCGACCCGCAGGTGGCTTCTGCTGCCCCGGACGTGATCGCCTGCGAGAACCTTTACAGCGGGCTTGTCCGCAAAAAAGCGGATGGCGAGATCGTGCCCGATCTGTCCGAGAGCTGGACGGTCTCCTCCGATGGCAGGACCTACACCTTCCAGATCAAGGACGGCCTGACCTACAAGGCCGTCAAGGGCGCTTCCACGGATCACACCATCACTGCCGAGGACTTTGTGTTTGCATTCCGGCGCATATTCCAGCCGCAGACAAATTCCCCTTATGCCGTGGAGTTTGCCGCCCTTGAGAACAGTGCTGCCGTGCTGGCTGGCACAGCCGATGCCAGCACGCTGGGCGTTTCGGCCGCCGGCCCGCTGACGCTGGTGTTCCGCCTGAGTGAAAAGGACGACAACTTCCTTGCCAAGCTCACCCTGCCCGGTGCCATGCCCTGCGATGAAGCATTTTTTGAGAGCACCCGCGGCACCTACGGCCTGACCGCCAAGACCACCCTTTCCAGCGGCAGCTTCTATCTTTACAACTGGACGGCCAGCGGCCTGTTCCTGCGCCGGGATGTCTCCTCCCCCATGATCGGCAGCCTGCGTCTGGTGCAGAACACCGGCAGCACCGGCAAGAGCGCCGCCCAGCTCATTGCAGACGAAAAATGTTCCGCCGCGCTGGACGACACCGGCGAGGATACCTCGCTGCAGTCGGTGGATTACTCCGACACCACCTGGGCACTGCTGTTCAACAGCGCCGAAGATTCTATGTTTGCCAATCAGGAACTGCGGCAGGCGCTTGCCGGCATCGCCCGGGAGAATGTGGATGTGCCCTCTTCCGGTCTGTACACCGCTGCCGAGGGTCTTGTGCCCACCGGCCTTTCCGTGGACGGCATCGATTACCGCAAGTCTGCCAGGAACCCGCTGCCCACCATCACCGACCCCCGTACATTGTACCTGAATGCACGGCAGGGCATGGCCAGCTCGGATTTTTCCGGCGTGACCATCCTGCTGCCGAAGGAAGCCGGCCTGACCGAACTGGCCGAGCAGATCAACGGCGCATGGCAGAAGGACTGCTCCATTTTCTTCTCGGTGGAAGAGGTTCCGCAGGAGGAGTTCGACAAACGCCTTGCAGCGGGCAGCTACACCATTGCGCTGGCTCCCATCCGCGCCGAAGGCGGCAGCGTATACCAGATGCTGCAGCAGTTCACGGCCGAGGGCGGCGGCCTGACCGGCTGGTCGACCCCATCTACTCTCAGCGTCTGGCCGAGAGCGCCCAGCAGACCGGCAGCGCCCGCTGTGCCCTGCTGGCCGATTGTGAGCGCCAGCTGCTGGAAGGCTGCGCCGTGGTGCCGCTGCTGGGCCAGAACAGGCGTCTGCTGGTGGCGGACGGCATCACCGGCCTTGTGTTCGACCCCTTCACGCCGGTGCTGGACCTGACCGATGCCCAGAAAAACTGACATTCTCCGGCCCTTGACAATCCCGTCCCTCTTTGCTACAATAAATGAGCAACTTGCAGGGTTAGCTCATCCGGTAGAGCGGCTGCTTCCCAAGCAGCAGGCGGCGGGTTCGGGTCCCGTACCCTGCTCCAAAAACAAACGGCAAACCGTGGAATATCGGTTTGCCGTTTTTGCTTACAGCCGCTCCCTGCAAAATACGAAAGGACTCTGCCATGATCTTTGTTCCCCTGTTGCATTACTTCAAATGCAAAAATTCCTACAGCGGCAACGAATACGGTCTGCGATACCGGATGATCCCCGGCAAGCGCACCGTGCCGGACCCGGACGGCGGCGAGGGTGCCACAAAAGAGGAAAGCATCCTCACCGTGGACTACTGGCCGGACCCCTGGACCATTGAAAAGACCGACCCTGCCCTGCGGGTGCAGAAGGTGTTTCCGCTCACCGACGAGGGCCGGGAGGCCACAGCCGCTTTTTTGCAGGACGCGTTCAATGCCGATCCTGACCGCTGGAAAAACTGTCCCAGCATGATGGACAGCGACCCGTGGGAGCCGCCTGCCGCCGAAGCCGAGCCGGACAAGCCGAAGGAATAAAACATGATCTATCGTTTAAAAGAACTCAAGGGCGATACCATTGCAGTGCCGCAGCTGGTGTTTTCCAAACTGGGCATCGCCGAAGAATACAATGTGCGCGTGGCTCTGTATGTGCTGGCGACCGGCATCACCGACCCGGACAAGATCTGTGCCGACCTCAAGCTGCGCAGCCGCATCAGCGCCGAGAGCTCCCTCTCCTTCTGGGCAGGCGCTGGCCTGCTGGAGCGGTACGAAGAGAACGCTGCACCGGGCGAGGAACCCAGCGCCCCCGCACCCATGACCTGGGCCGAGATCGCTGCGGCCAGCCGCACCGACCCCATGATCTCCAGCCTGATCGACTGCGCACAGACCGGCTTTGCCCGTCCGCTGACCCACAGGGAGATGGAAAAGCTGGTCAACCTTTATATGCAGGAGGGCTTTGCGCCGGAGACCCGTGATGCTGTGCACCGCCTACGTTGCCAGCACCGGCCGCAGCACCATGGCCGCCGTAGTGCATGAGCTGAAGGTGTGGCGCACCGAGGGCGTGGAGACCGGTGAGCAGGCCGATGCCCACCTCAAACTGCTGGCACTGCGCCAGAGCCGCGAGCAGTATGTCAGCGGCCTTCTGAACATCCCGGAAAGCGAGCTGACCCTTGGCGGGCGCAAGGCCATTGCACGCTGGTACGAGGTTTACGGCTACGACGATGCCATGGTGCAGGAAGCTGCTGTGCAGGCCGGGGCCAAGCGCGACCTGTGGTACTGGAACAGTATCCTCAAAACATGGAACGCCAAGGGCCTGCGCACCGTGCACGATGTGCGCAGCCCGGTGGCTGCTGCAGGCGCAAGCCGGAACCTCCGGGTAGACCGTGAAGCCCCCAGCGGCAACGATTTCCTCAAGAACGCTGCCCGCCGCCGTCCGTTGAAAAAGAAACCGGAATAAGGAGGAGCCATGCGTACCAAAAACGAACTGTATCAGGAAGCCATGCGCACCGTGGCCGCCCGGCGGCAGGTGGCCAGAGCCAGAGCCGAGGATGCCCGCGCCGAAGCCGAAGCCGCCATTCCCGCCCTGCGCCATGCAGAAGAAGAGGTGCGGGTGCGGGGCATCCGCTGCGCACTGGCCGGTGCTGCGGGCAAGGACCGCACCGAAGCTGCCGCCGCCCTTGCCGATGCAAAGCAGAAGCTGACCGCCCTGCTGGCACAAAGCGGACGGCCCGCTGATGCACTGGAGCCGCGCTTTGTCTGCCCCAAATGTCAGGACACCGGCAGCGTGAATGGCCGCACCTGTGAGTGCGTGCACAAGGTGATGCAGCAGCTGCGCCGCAAGGAGATCGAGGCGCTGTCCAGCCTGTCCATTGCAAGCTTTGACACCATGGAGCTGCGCTATTACCCGAACCGTGCCGATGAAAAGGTGGGCGGTGCCATCCGCCCTTACATGGCCGATATGCTGGCAGACCTGCGCAGCTACGCGGAAGAGTTTGACCACCACAGCGAGAGCCTGATGCTGTTTGGCAATGCGGGCCTTGGCAAGACCCACGCGGCCCTTGCCATTGCGGGCATCGTGCTGGAAAAGGGCTACGATGTGATCTATGTTTCCAGCCCGGACTTTTTCTCCAAGCTGGAAGGGCTGCACTTTGGTGCAGACCCGGCAGGCGAGGAGGAAACGCTGATGCAGACCGCTGCCGGGGCCACCTGCTCATTCTGGATGATCTTGGCTCGGAGTTCAACTCTGCCTTCCTCATCAGCAGCCTGTACAGTCTGCTCAACAACCGGCTGGGTGCAAAGCTGCCCACCATCGTCACCACCAACATCACTGACGGTGCTCTGCTGGAAAAGCTGTATACCGAAAAAATTTCCAGCCGCCTTTCTGCCTTTGTCCCCTGCCTTTTTGCAGGCGATGACATCCGCACACAGAAAGCAGCTGAATAAAACAAACGGCAATGCAAATGCATTGCCGTTTGTTTTATTTAAAACTCTAATACCGGACTCATTTCGTTGCGGCGCTGTGCCTGCACGATGCAGTCCTTCTCCGGCACAACGCCCGCCGCGCCCAGCGTGTTGAACACGGTCTGCAGGGCAAGCGCAGGCGTGTTGTTCTCCTGCGAAAGATGGCACAGCGCAAACTTTTTGCACCCTTCCTGAATGAGTTCCAGCAGCTTTGCCGAGCACTCGTCGTTGGAAAGGTGGCCCCGGGTGCTTTCAATGCGTGCCCGTAAGTAATAGGGATACGGCCCGCTGCGCAGCATGTGCAGGTCGTAGTTGCTCTCCAGTGCCACAAGGTCGCAGCCGGAAAGCGCCTCGTGCACCGGCGGCGTGAGCATGCCAAGGTCGGTTGCAATGGTCATGGTCTTGCCGTCCGGGGTGTGGATGCGGTAGCCCACACAGGGCACATCGTGGCTGGTGGGAAAGCTCTGCACGCCAAACGCGCCCACGTCCTCTTCCCTGCCTTCCAGCTCGTGCAGCTCACAGCTGGCCGGTACGATGCCGTTGCTGTCCAGAAAATCCAGCGTTTCCGCTGCACCGTACACCGGCAGCGTGTTCTTTTTGAGGAAGGTGGAAAGCCCCTTCACATGGTCGCTGTGCTCGTGGGTGACAAGGATGCCGTCGCAGTCACTGGCGGCAAGGCCCAGCGCCTTGAGCGCCGCCGAGGTAGTGCGCACGCCCTTGCCCATATCTACAATGAGATACCGCTGCCCGCAGCGCACCACACTGCTGTTGCCGGAGGAACCCGAATATAACGAGATGAATTCTGCCATGAAAAACCTCTGATACACTCAAAAACAGCCCGCCGCATATGCAGCAGGCTGTTTGCTTTTATAAGTTACAGTGCCTGATCCAGTGCAGCGGGCATACGCTCCACCTTGCTGATGTCTGCACCCAGACCGCGCAGCTTTTCCACGATATTCTCGTAGCCGCGCTCGATGTGGCCGATTTCCTCGATCTCACTGGTGCCGTCTGCCATCAGCGCAGCCACCACCATGGCAGCGCCTGCACGCAGATCCAGTGCGCGCAGCGGTGCAGGGGTGAGCTTATCCACGCCCTCAAACACAGCCACCTGACCGTCCACCTGCACGTTGGCACCCATCTTGCGCAGCTCGTCCACATAGCGGAAGCGGTTGTCCCACACGCTCTCGGTCACGGTGCTGGTGCCCTTGGCCACGCTCAGCAGCACGCCCATCAGGGGCTGCATGTCGGTGGGAAAGCCGGGATGCGGCATCGTGTTGATCTTCAGCGGCAGAATATCGCCGGTGCGGCGCACACGCACAGCATCGTCAAATTCTTCCACCTCCACGCCTGCACGGCGCAGCTTTTCGGTAATGGGTTCCAGATGCTTGGGGGTGACGTTCTTCACCAGAACATCGCCGCCGGTGGCAGCAGCAGCCACCATGTAGCTACCAGCCTCGATCTGATCCGGGATGATGCTGTAGGTGCAGCCGTGCATCTTTTCCACGCCGCGCACCTTGATCACATCGGTGCCTGCGCCGCGGATGTTCGCACCGCACATATTCAGGAAGTTTGCCAGATCCACCACATGGGGTTCCTTGGCACAGTTTTCCAGAATGGTCTGGCCCTTGGCCATTACAGCGGAGAGCATACCGTTCATGGTAGCGCCCACGCTGACCTTATCAAAGAAGATGTGTGCACCGTTCATCTCCTTGGCGCGCACGCTGATCATGCCGTAGTCCACGCTGTCCTCTGCGCCCAGAGCACTGAACACCTTCAGGTGCTGGTCAATGGGGCGGGGGCCGAGGTTGCAGCCGCCGGGCATGGCCACCTGAGCCTTGCCAAAACGGGACAGCAGTGCGCCCAGAAAGTAGTAGCTGGCGCGCATCTGGCGGGACAGGTCGTCCGGGACGTTGGTGCCGGTCAGATGGGTGGTGTCGATCTCGTAGGTGTTGCGGTTGATCATTTTGATCTGTGCGCCCAGAACGCTGAGGATCTTCAGGCTCACCGCCACATCACTGATATCCGGCAGATTCTCGATCACACAGACATCCGCTGCCAGAATGGTTGCAGGCAGGACGCCCACCGCCGCATTTTTGGCACCCGAAATGGTAACTTCGCCGTGCAGGGGCTTGCCGCCCGTAATAACAAATTTCTCCAATTTTATGATCTCCTTGTCGGAGGCCCGCAGCCGCGGGCCTGTTAAGGTTCCTGAAAGCATTTTCCATAAAAGCTGCCTGATGTGCATGGGCCATAAGGCCGTACACGTACAGCTATCTTATTATACACAACTTTCACAAAAAAGCAAAGCCCCGTTTGGTGTTGTTTTATTATTTTCTGTTTTGCCCATTTTCGCGCAGGATATTCCAAAATTTTGATTTCTTTTTCAGGTATTTTACAAAAACCAGATACATTGCTGTTGCGCTTTCTTTACCAGATGTGGTCTTCGCACCGAGTCTCAGTGATCCAGCCCAGCTGGTAGGCAGCCACCAGCTGCTTGAGGTCGTGCACACGCTCCCGCAGCACCTCGCCCTCGTCGGTGTCCTCCACGAGAATGCGATGATTTTCGGTTTCCAGAATGTTTTTCTGGGAAATGATATCCAGATTATCCTTCACCGCTTTCTCGGCACTTTCAAAGGGCTGATGAGTGCGCAGGGACATGGTGCGGCTGGAATACACCAGCGTGTAGCCCGCAATGCCGGTCTTTTCGTGGTAGGCACGGCAGAAACCGCCGTCGATCACCACCAGCCGTCCGCCGCCCTTGATGGGGCTTTCGCCGTTCTTTTCCCGCACCGGCACGTGGCCGTTGACGATGTGGCTGGCACCGGGCAGGCCAAACTCGGCCAGAATGCGGCGGCAGACAGCCTCATCGTTATACCATGTATAATAGGGGTCCTTCACCTCGGTGTGGGTGGAAGCGTCCTCTATATAGAGCCGCTCAAAGGTGGTCATGGCACTGCGGCCAAACAGCGGCGAAAGCTTGCCGCACCACAGATACCACAAAAATCCTGTCCGCTCTGGCGGGCAGCGCTGCCTTCCGGTGCATAGTAGCCCCGGCGGGCGCGGGCATCGCAGTAGTCCATCAGTGCGCGGCCGGAGTAGTAGCGGCCCTCAAAGCGCTCCATGGCAAAGGTGCCGCGGCTGGTCATGGGCACAGCCCCATGGTAGAGCAGGTTGCCGTTCTCAATGTGGTACACGCTGCCCTTTGCATAGAGAAATTCAACATGCTGCTGCAGTTTTTCGCTCTGGCGGAAGGACTGCACCAGCTTGCGCAGCACCAGCTGTTCATCCGGGTGCAGTGCGGCCGGGTCGGCGGGGTCCACCGTGGGGAACGAGGTATCCCGCAGCGGATACTCCTTTTCGCCGATCTTTACCGTGTGCTTTTCCCAGTCGATGCGGCGCAGATAATCTCGCTCCTGCATCTGGAAGTCCGGGTTGCGGTCGATGACATGGCACTCCAGCTTGAACATCAGAATGCTGATGGCCTTGTGCATCACGGCACAGCGGTGCAGCATTCCCCTGGTGTAGGGGCCGCGGGCCGCATCGGTATGAGGCATCCAGATGGAAAGATCATCATTGCCGTAGAACTGCTCGGCCATGCGCTGCAGATGGCGCAGGTTGATGCCGTAGCAGTCCTCCAGCATTCCGTGGTTATGATAAGCCAGCGTGGTCTTGAGCACCGTGCAGATGCAGATGGGGCTGCCCGCAGCGGCACCCATCCATACTACATCGTGGTTGCCCCACTGGATATCCACATTGTGGTGGCGCATGAGCAGATCGAGGATGATATCCGGGCGTGGGCCGCGGTCGAACAGGTCGCCCACGATGTGCAGCTTGTCCACTGCCAGATGCTTGATCAGCTCGCACAGCCGCACGATAAAGTGGTCGGCACGGCCATTTTCAATGATGCTGCCCACGATCTGGCCGTAGTACAGATCCTTGTCGTGATCCTCAAAATGGGCGTGGAGCAGCTCGTCCAGAATGTAGCCGCAGCTGGCAGGCAGGCATCTGCGCACATGGTCGCGGGTATGCTTGGAGGACACCAGACGGCAGATATCAATGAGACTCAGCAGCGTTTCGGTGTACCACTGATCCAGCGCTTCCTCACTGGTACAGCGTGCCTTGAGCGTGGGGCAGTCTTTTCGTTGGGGTAATAGATCAGCGTTGCCAGCTCGGCGCGGGTATGCTTCGGCACGGTATCGCCCAGCACCTGATCCACTTTTTCGCGAATGACACCGGAAGCGGAATTCAGAATATGCACAAAAGCTTCATTCTCGCCGTGCAGGTCGCTCATGAAGTGCTCGGTACCCTTGGGCAGCTTGAGCAGTGCCTGCGTGCTGATGATCTCGCTGGCTGCCGCCGCCTGCGAAGGATAATCCCGCGAGAGCAGGGTCAGGTACTTGAGATTATCGCGGATCTCATCGGTTTCGGTGCGCATGGTCTCCTCCATCACAACGTTCTCTCCGCCGCAGTCCGCCACACGGACCTTGCAAAGATGTTGCTTTCCATATGTATTATTTTTTCCTTATCTTATAGTATAGCACGTCCGGGGCGAAAAGTGGTATACTGGGGCTGACAAACTTTCAGCAAAGGACTTTGGATATTATGCCGAAAAGCGATTTCGTCTCCGTTCCCTCTTCCTGCACCCTCTGCCCGCGCCGGTGCGGGGCCGACCGTGCTGCCGGGCGCACCGGTTTCTGCGGCGCGGGTGGCGCCTTAAAAGCAGCCCGCGCTGCCCTGCACTACTGGGAGGAGCCATGCATCAGCGGCACAAAGGGCAGCGGCACGGTGTTCTTTTCCGGCTGCACCCTCAAATGCTGCTTCTGCCAGAACTATCCCATCAGCGCCGAGGGCCTTGGCAAGGAGATCAGCGTGGAACATCTGGCAGAGATTTTCCTGAATCTGCAGGAGCAGGGTGCCAACAACATCAATCTGGTCACACCCGGCCAGTGGCGGCCCTGGATCATTGCCGCGCTGGATATTGCCCGGGCTAAGGGCCTGCATCTGCCCATCGTATGCAACACCGGCGGCTACGAAACGGTGGAAAGCGTGGAAGCATGGCGCGGATACATCGACATCTGGCTGGCCGACCTGAAATACGTCTCCTCCGCCCTCTCGGCAGAGCTTTCCTCTGCACCGGACTATTTTGCGCAGGCAAAGCCCGCCATTGAAGCCATGATGGCACAGGCCGGGCACCCGGTGTTCAATGCAGAGGGCATCCTGCAAAAGGGGGTCATTCTGCGGCACCTTGCCCTGCCCGGCCATGTTGACGACAGCTTTGCGGTGCTTGACCAGATGGCCGCGTGGAACGATGCAGACCCCGAGTGCTTCATCCCCAGCGTCATGAGCCAGTACACACCGTTTTACAAAGCCGCAGAGCACGGCATCGGACGGCGCATTACCACCTATGAATACCGCCGGGTGGTCAACTATGCCATGGATAAGGGACTGGTGCAGGGCTACATGCAGCAGAAGAGCAGCGCAAAGGAAGAGTATACGCCTTCTTTCGATTTGACAGGGGTATGAATTCGTCAAATCTCCCAAAAAAGGCTGATTATTTTCTCTTGCATCCCCGCGGAAATGCTTGCAATCCCATCCGGGCCGGATTATAATGGATACAACGATGTGTTAACAGAACTCTGATGAGCTGTAAATATCAGGAGGAGCGTTATGGAACATTTCAACCCGATCCTTGGCAACGATACCACCGGCCAGAAATTCATCACCTGCGGTGAGATCATGCTGCGCCTGACCCCGCCGAACTACGAGAAGATCCGTATGGCATCCGGCTTTGAGGCCAGCTACGGCGGCAGCGAGGCCAACATTGCACTGGCACTGGCTAACCTTGGTGTGGACAGCACCTTCTTCAGCGTGGTGCCCAACAACAGTCTGGGCAAGAGCGCCGTGCGCTGGCTGCGTTCCAACGACGTGCACTGCACCCCTATGATCCTGACCGAGCCGAACGAGACTCCTTCCAACCGTCTGGGTACTTATTATCTGGAGACCGGCTACGGCATCCGCCCGTCCAAGGTCATCTATGACCGCAAGCACAGTGCCATTACCGAGTACGATTTCTCGCAGGTGGATCTGGATGCTTTGCTGGACGGCTACGACTGGCTGCACCTGAGCGGCATCACCCCGGCACTGGCACCCAACTGCCGCACCCTCATTCTGGATATGCTCAAGGTCGCCAAAAACAAGGGCCTGACCGTCAGCTTCGACGGCAATTTCCGCTCCACCCTGTGGAGCTGGGAAGAAGCCCGCGATTTCTGCACCGAGTGCCTGCCCTATGTGGATGTGCTGCTTGGCATTGAGCCGTACCACCTGTGGAAGGATGAGAGCGACCACTCCAAGGGCGACTGGAAGGACGGCGTGCCTCTGCAGCCCAGCTATGAGCAGCAGGACGAGATTTTCCAGCACTTCATCGAGCGGTATCCCAACCTCAAGTGCATTGCCCGCCATGTGCGTTATGCGCACAGCGGCAGCGAGAACAGCCTGAAGGCCTTCATGTGGTACGACGGCCACACCTTCGAGAGCAAGCTGTTCACCTTTAATATCCTTGACCGCGTGGGCGGCGGCGATGCCTTTGCCAGCGGCCTGATCTACGCCATGCTGCACAACTACAGAGCCATGGATATGATCAACTTTGCGGTGGCAAGCAGTGCTATCAAGCACACCATCCACGGCGATGCCAACATCACCGATGATGTGAGCACTATCCGCAACCTGATGAACATGAACTACGATATCAAGCGGTAAGTTTTATCGCCGTACAGAGAACGCCCGCCGGGGAGACCCGGCGGGCGTTGCTTTTTCTATCAGATATACCGCCCGGTGATGCTCTCCGGGTTCTGTCTCACCTGTTCCGGCGTACCTGCCGCCACGATGCGTCCGCCGGCATCGCCGCCGCCCGGCCCCATATCCACAAGGTAATCCGCATTGCGGATCACATCCAGATCATGCTCAATGACCACCACGGTGGCACCGTTCCCGATCAGCTTCTGACACACCCAGCAGGGTCTGTACATCC